>Ga0206683_10000720_pt1 | contig 23588 bp, 18 predicted proteins | sample M280m12015metaG_FD_155483 | JGI IMG/M metagenome (GOLD analysis project Ga0206683, IMG submission 155483) | Ammonia-oxidizing marine archaeal communities from Monterey Bay, California, United States - M2 80m 12015 | ecosystem: Environmental > Aquatic > Marine > Intertidal zone | place: USA...
ATTACTCTCGGGGGTAGAGCACTGTTTCGGCTAGGGGGACATCCCGTCCTACCAAACCGATGCAAACTCCGAATACCGAGAAGTAGAGCATGGGAGACACACAGCGGGTGCTAACGTCCGTTGTGGAAAGGGAAACAACCCAGATCGCCAACTAAGGTCCCAAAATTACAGCTAAGTGGGAAACGAAGTGAGAAGTCAAAGACAGCCAGGAGGTTGGCTTAGAAGCAGCCATCCTTTAAAGAAAGCGTAACAGCTCACTGGTCAAGTCGACTTGCGCGGAAGATTTACCGGGGCTTAAGCTGTATACCGAAGTTGCGAATGCATATTTATATGCGTGGTAGGGGAGCGTTCTGTAAGTCTGTGAAGGTGTATCGCGAGATATGCTGGAGATATCAGAAGTGAGAATGCTGACATGAGTAACGATAATGCGGGTGAAAAACCCGCACGCCGAAAACCCAAGGGTTCCTGCGCAATGCTAATCAGCGCAGGGTTAGTCGGTTCCTAAGGCGAGACTGAAAAGTGTAGTCGATGGACAACAGGTTAATATTCCTGTACCGCAATTACTGCGATGGGGGGACGGAGAAGGCTAAGCATACCGGGTGTTGGTTATCCCGGGGAAAGTATGTAGGTAGGAAATCTTAGAAAATCTGGATTTCTATTACCGAGGTACGAGACCATTGATTTTTTAATCAAGAAGTTGCTGACGCCATGCTTCCAAGAAAATCCTCTAAGCTTCAGGTAAATTGTGACCGTACTCTAAACCGACACAGGTGGGTGGGATGAGAATTCTAAGGCGCTTGAGAAAACTCTGGTGAAGGAACTAGGCAAATTGGTACCGTAACTTCGGGAGAAGGTACGCCTTTGTTGGTAAAAGAACTTGCTTCTGGAGCTGACGAAGGTCTCAGAAACTAGGTGGCTGCGACTGTTTAATAAAAACACAGCACTCTGCTAACTCGCAAGAGGATGTATAGGGTGTGACGCCTGCCCGGTGCCGGAAGGTTAATTGATGGGGTTAGCTTTATGCGAAGCTCTTGATCGAAGCCCCGGTGAACGGCGGCCGTAACTATAACGGTCCTAAGGTAGCGAAATTCCTTGTCGGGTAAGTTCCGACCTGCACGAATGGCGTAACGATGGCCACACTGTCTCCACCAGAGACTCAGTGAAATTGAAATAGCTGTGAAGATGCAGTTTAAACGCACCAAGACGGAAAGACCCCGTGCACCTTTACTATAGCTTTACATTGGACTTTGATCCTGTTTGTGCAGGATAGGTGGGAGGCTTTGAAGCATATGCGCTAGCGTATGTGGAGCCAACCTTGAGATACCACCCTCGCATGATTTGAGTTCTAACCTAGACCCGTTAACCGGGTCAGGGACATTGTATGGTGGGTAGTTTGACTGGGGCGGTCTCCTCCTAAAGAGTAACGGAGGAGTACAAAGGTTCCCTCAACTCGGTCGGCCATCGAGTTTTGAGTGCAAAGGCATAAGGGAGCTTGACTGCGAGACAGACATGTCGAGCAGGAGCGAAAGCTGGTCTTAGTGATCCGGTGGTTCTGTATGGAAGGGCCATCGCTCAACGGATAAAAGGTACGCCGGGGATAACAGGCTGATTCCCCCCAAGAGTTCACATCGACGGGGGAGTTTGGCACCTCGATGTCGGCTCATCACATCCTGGGGCTGTAGCAGGTCCCAAGGGTATGGCTGTTCGCCATTTAAAGTGGTACGCGAGCTGGGTTTAGAACGTCGTGAGACAGTTCGGTCCCTATCTGCGGTGTTCGTTGGAAACTTGAGGGAAGCTGCTCCTAGTACGAGAGGACCGGAGTGGACGTACCCCTGGTGTTCCGGTTGTCACGCCAGTGGCATTGCCGGGTAGCTATGTACGGAAGGGATAACCGCTGAAAGCATCTAAGCGGGAAGCCCCACCCAAGATTAGGTTTCCCAGGATCTATAAGATCCCTGAAGGGTCATCGGAGACTACGATGTTGATAGGTCAGGTGTGGAAGCTCAGTAATGAGTGAAGCTAACTGATACTAATTACCCGTGAGGCTTGGTCTTATAACAATCAAATAACTTTACTACAGTGACGTTTTAAGCTAAATTCTTTTTTCTGGCGACCATAGCGTGTAGGTACCACCCGATCCCATACCGAACTCGGAAGTGAAAATGCACAGCGCCGATGGTAGTATGGGGTTTCCTCATGTGAGAGTAGGACATCGCCAGTTTATATTCGAGAACGAAGATGATTTACTTAAGTCATCTTCGTTTTTTTTTAACTAAATGAATCAACAAAACTCAAAATATTTAATGCTTATCCGGCCTCGGAGCTTTTCAAGCAATGAAGAGACCCTTGATTCAAATGGTTTTCAAAATCAATTTGAAGAAAAATCTAGCCTAAGTTCGCTAAGAGCAGCAGTAGACTCTGAATTTACAAATATGATCAGTGTTCTATCAGACCATGAGATTGACCATGTTGTCTTTGAAGACATTGAGGACCTTGGAAGTCCAGATGCAATATTTCCCAATAACTGGGTTACATTTCATGATGATGGTACTGTTGTTTTGTACCCCTTAATGTCACTAAAAAGAAGAAAAGAGAGAAGGCATGATATTATTGAGAGTCTTGCATCCTTTGGCTTCTCTGTTGATAAGATTATAGATATAAGTAATCTTGAGAATACAGAACATTACCTTGAGGGAACTGGAAGCATGATTCTTGATAGGGGAAATAAAAAAGCATATGCCTGTCTTTCCCCAAGAACAACTAGCGAAGCTCTTACTACTTTTTCTGAAGCCATGGATTATGAAATTATTAAATTTAGCTCGACGACTGAAATCCCCATTTATCACACAAATGTCATGATGAGTCTTGGTGAGGATACTGCATTAGTTTGTTTCAATGTCATCAAGGAAAGAGAATTATCGCTAAAGTTAAGATCTGACTTAACCCAATCTGGAAGGACTGTGATTGATCTGTCTGTCAATCAAATGAATAATTTTCTTGGTAATGCACTTGAAGTTCAAAATAAAAAGGATGAAAAATTGCTTCTAATGTCAAAGGCTGCTCATGATTCTTTGACATCCGAACAACTAGCTAAACTGTCTGAGCGCCTTAGGGTTATATATTTTTCAATCCCAACTATAGAAAAATATGGCGGTGGCAGTGTCAGATGTATGCTGGCAGAAATCTTCCTAAAAAAAGATAAATAATAATGCCTTGTAATCTTCAGCTCCCTAAAGGCGTAGTATTTGTTTTGCTTGGCGCCCTTCTTATAAGCTTCTCTCCGGTCATGGTCAGCCTGAGCGATCTCCAGCCCACTGTAAGCGCTTTTTATAGGGTCTTTATTGGTTCAATCTTTTTGCTTTTAATGGTTGTGGTAAATTATCAAAAGTATGCCAATAAGTTTTTAATAAATCCTTACTTAATTCTCGCCGGTATCTTTTTTGCTCTAGACCTTTGGTTTTGGCATCGATCTATCTTGTATATTGGACCGGGTATATCCACATTAATTGCAAATTTTCAGATATTCATTATTCCTCTTTTAAGTTTCTTTATTTTCAGTTTGCGCCCAAATCGATATCAGATTATTGCCATTCTTTTGGGTGTGATAGGGCTCTATCTCACATTAGGATATGGAGGCAGTATAAGTAACGAAAACATAAGGCTTGGTTTCATATTTGGCTTGTTGACTGCTTTCGCCTATTCAGCTTATATATTGAGCTTGAAGAAAAATAATATCGAGCATGGTGCAGAGAGTTCACCGGTTATCTCTCTATTGTATGTGTCTATTATATCTGCATTGATTTTATACATTGTTATTAATTTTGAAGGGGTATCTCTGTCAATGACTACCTCCAATAATTTATATTCAATGCTTGCTTATGGAATCATCTGTCATGTTTTTGGATGGTATATGATTATTCTTGGACTAAAGACAGTGACTGCAACAACTGCTGGAATAATACTTATTTCGCAGCCTATATTTTCCCTTACCTGGGAATACCTATTTTTTTCCAGGGTTACCAGTAATATAGAAATCATTGGCATATCTATGGTTATTCTAGCTATGATTATATGTGTCTCAGCAGAGAGATATGAGCAAAATAGGAATTCAAATTAATGTTACATCTTGGAATTATTTTCTTTATTGCATATCTTGTGGGCTCAGTTAACTTCGGGCTTATTCTTGGCTATATTCAGGGTCTAGATCTAAGAAGCCGAGGTAGCGGCAATGCTGGTGCCACAAATGCTCTGAGAATCTTAGGCGCAAAATCAGGGTTATTTGTTTTTCTTGGCGATACTTTCAAAGGTTATTTTGCTTTATATCTTTGTGACATCATAGTTGCTCAGACAGAAATTCTTTTATTTACACCAAGTGATTATTTGTTCTTAGCATTGATTTTCTCATTGATAGGCCATTGTTATCCAGTTTGGTTTAATTTTGGAGGCGGAAAAGGAGCTGCAACTGCATTAGGTGCATTAATATTTATTGATCCTTATTTTATTTTATTCCCATTATTGGGTTTCATATTCGTTTTTCTGATCAGTCGTTTTGTAGGGTTAGCAACAATTTCTGCTTTTTCTATACTGTTTGCTCAGACCTTTTTCATTGATCACGGAATACATCATAACTTACATGCCTTTTCTTTAATTATTTTTCTGTTCATTCTCTATACACATCGTTCCAATATTCAGTCTATGTTTAAAGGGACTGAGATAAAACTCTGAAGATGTCTGAAAATAAAGACTTGTTACGCATCATCAAGAATAATTTTAATTTAAAGATTTCACATGATGAAATTGAAACAGTGATAGGGAAGAGTATTCAAAGTGATGAAGTAATCGATTTGTTTGGATCCATAGGTATTTCATTGATGATGAAGGCAGATTCTTATGAGTTTAGGAAGATAGATTTCCTTGAAAAGGATGTAATCAAAGAAAAGATAGGTCAAATAGAGAATTCAATACCTATTCGTCTTGAGGTTGAGGAAGTTATTAAAACCACAAGCAGATATTTTTCCGATGAGGACATAGAGAGAGGCGAGTATTCACTCTGTTTTTCAGAATTTCAGACACAAGGGAGAGGAAGAGGCAGCAATAAATGGTTATCACCATATGGTTCTGGCATTTGTTTTTCTATGATTGGCCATTTATCAACTGAATCTTCTCCACTTGGATTAAGTATTTATTGCGGGATTACTCTCGCAAGAATTTTGAGGAAGCTAGGCTATGAAGATGTTTCCCTGAAATGGCCTAATGATCTGATCCATGATGGAAAGAAATTGGGAGGAATACTTATTGAAATTAGCAGTCAATCTGAACAAGATTATATGTTTAATATCGGCTTTGGAGTCAATTATGATCTTGGGCCTCAGCTAAACTCAATGCAAGAAAACGATTTTCCACCCACCGATCTTCTGCAGATCAGACAAACAGTTGATTATTCCAGAAGTGAACTATCAGGCTTTATTGCGAAAGCAATCATAGAGTCACTGAATGACTTTGATCAGCAATCAATGCTAAGAGCCCTTAAAGATTGGCCTAAATACGATGTATTGCATCAAAAAGAGGTTAAGATCATTGACAGAGATAAGTGCATAAAAGGTAAGAATATCGGCATTCATCATACAGGCGCACTTCTGATAGATCATCATGGAGTCATAAAGAGAGTCTATAATGGCCATTTAGTGATCTAGAAAGCTTTCAATCACAGATAAAATGTTTATAATTCACGAAAATTTATCAAGGTGATTTCTCTAGGTTTTGTTGCCGGAATAGCTCAATTGGCAGAGCAACTGATTTGTAATCAGTAGGTTGGGGGTTCAATTCCCTCTTCCGGCACCACAAAATTAATTGAAAATCTTGTTGACACCTATACCCCACAAAAAGAGAATAGTGGGTCATGTCCGCGGAGGGGTACCCAAGCGGTCAACGGGGGCAGACTGTAAATCTGCTGGCTTAGCCTTCGTAGGTTCGAATCCTACCCCCTCCACCACTGTAAATACAGGGGTTTTAGAGGTGGAAAGGGCTGAGTAATAGATAAGAAAATTTTAAAAAATGAATAGTTTAAAAAAAATAATATCGGGTAGTTCCGCATCTAACTTGCGCGGGCGTAGTTCAATGGTAGAACCTCAGCCTTCCAAGCTGATGATGTGGGTTCGATCCCCATCGCCCGCTCCAATCCAATTCGGATGTGCTTTTGCCCACATAGCTCAGCAGGTAGAGCACTTCCATGGTAAGGAAGAGGTCACCGGTTCAATTCCGGTTGTGGGCTCTGAGGTATTTTTTCAATCAATTTAATTTAATATATGTAGTTTTTCGAAACAGGAGTTATAAATATGGCCAAGGAAAAATTTGAACGTAACAAACCGCATGTGAATGTCGGTACTATCGGTCACGTAGACCATGGTAAAACCACATTGACCGCTGCATTAACTAAAACTATGGCAGCTAAGTTTGGTGGTGATGCTTCTGCTTTTGAAGACATTGATAATGCTCCAGAAGAAAGAGAAAGAGGTATTACTATTGCTACTGCACACGTTGAATACGAAAGTGATGATAGACACTACGCGCACGTAGATTGTCCTGGGCACGCGGATTATGTGAAAAACATGATTACAGGTGCCGCACAGATGGATGGCGCTATCCTTGTTGTATCTGCTGCAGATGGACCTATGCCTCAGACTAGAGAGCACATCCTTCTTGCAAGAAATGTAGGCGTTCCTAACATTATCGTATTTCTAAATAAGGCAGATCAAGTTGACGACGAAGAATTGGTTGAGCTTGTTGAAATGGAAGTCAGAGAATTACTCTCAATGTATGACTTTGATGGTGACAATATTCCAATTATCTCTGGAAGTGCCCTTAAAGCGCTCGAAGGCGACGAAAGTGAAATTGGTGCAGCCGCTGTTGAAAAGCTGGTTGCTACAATGGATGAATATTTCCCCGAGCCAGAAAGAGCAATCGATGGTGATTTCTTAATGCCTATCGAAGATGTTTTTTCAATCGAAGGAAGAGGAACAGTTGTAACAGGTCGAGTGGAAAGAGGAGTTGTTAAAGTAAATGATACTATTGAGATTGTTGGTATTAAAGACACGCAAACCACAACTTGTACCGGCGTAGAAATGTTCAGAAAGCTTCTTGATCAAGGTCAAGCTGGTGATAATGTTGGTGTTCTTCTAAGAGGTACAAAAAGAGAAGAAGTTGATCGTGGACAGGTTCTTGCAAAGCCAGGGAGTATTAATCCTCACGTTAAGTTTGAAGCTGACATGTATGCCTTAACCAAAGAAGAAGGCGGCAGACATAAGCCTTTCTTTAATGGCTACAGACCTCAATTCTACTTTAGAACCACAGATGTTACGGGTGCTGTTACATTGCCTGAAGGCACTGAAATGGTTATGCCAGGTGACGATACTCACATAACTGTTGAATTGATTGCACCAATCGCTATGGAAGAATCACTAAGATTCTCAATACGCGAAGGTGGTAGAACAGTTGGTTCAGGCGTAGTTACAAAGATAATTGAATAATTTATAGGCCAGTAGCTCAACTGGTAGAGCGGCGGTCTCCAAAACCGCAGGTTGGGGGTTCAAGTCCCTCCTGGCCTGCCAGTGAGATGTCATGGTGATTGAAAGTAATAAAGAAATAAATCAAGGATCTGAGATCCTCAAGTTGATGACCTCACTGGCCATCTTGCTTGGGTCTATATATGTGTTTTATGTATATTCTGATCTCTCAGTTCTGATCAGAGCTCTTTTAATTATTTTTTCAGCGGTTATTGCAACATTGATTTTCTTTACTACTAATAGAGGGTCGATCTTTTGGAGTTTTTTGCAAGGTTCAAGAGTCGAAATGAGAAAAGTAGTTTGGCCTACTAAAGAAGAGACTTTACAGACAGCATTGACGGTTTTTATCTTCGTACTGATATTGGGAATATTCTTTTGGTTGTTGGACTTCCTTCTCCTAGCTTTAACCACATTTATAAGGGGATGATTTAAATGGAACATCAATGGTATGTGCTTCAAGTATTCTCTAATTATGAACACAAAATTCAGAGGACTCTAACCGACCGTATTGAAATTACCGGTCTTCAATCAGAGATTACAGATGTGGTTGTTCCAATTGAAGAAGTTGTAGAGCTCAAAGGCGGTGAAAAGAAAACGACTGAAAGGAAGTTCTTTCCAGGTTATGTCTTAGTTAGGATGATCATGAATGATGAAACTTGGCATTTTGTTAAGTCCATTCCAAACGTCATGGGATTCTTAGGCGGGAACAGTGAAAAACCAACTCCAATCACTGATAATGAGGCGATGAATATACTCAATAGAGTAGAAGATTCTGCGGACATGCCTAAACACAAGTTTACATTTCAGCCTGGAGAGGTTGTTAGGGTTGTTGATGGCCCATTTAATGACTTCAGTGGTGTGGTTGAGAACGTCAACTATGAGAAAAGCAAACTAAGTGTTGCAGTGCAAATACTTGGAAGACCTACACCTGTGGAGTTAAATTTTAATCAAGTTGAAAAAGCGTAAAAAATCATGGCTAAAAAAGAAAAGAAAGCTCAAAGCATCGTAAAGTTACAGATTCCTGCAGGACAGGCTAACCCAAGCCCTCCTGTTGGTCCAGCGCTTGGTCAGGCAGGTCTCAATATAATGGATTTTTGTAATGCATTTAATTCACAAACATCCAATTCTGAGCCCGGGATGCTTATACCTGTGGTTATCTCAGTCTATAAAGATAAGTCATTCACCTTCATCACAAAGTCTCCTCCTGCATCAACATTATTAAAAAAAGCTGCTGGAGTGAACAAGGGAAGCGGCACACCAAATACAGAAAAAGTTGGAAAAGTTACAAAGAAACAGATCCAAGAAATTATAGAAATTAAAGGAAATGACTTAAATGCAGTTGACGACGAGGCAGCATTTAATATAATCGCGGGCACCGCAAGAAGTATGGGTCTCGAAGTAGAATAATATTTGGTTTCAAAATGAGTATTTCAAAAAGACATAAAGAGAATAGAGAAGTAGTGGATAGAGAAGCTAAATACGAGCTTTCTCAAGCAATCACAATTCTGCAAGACTCAAAGAAAACGAAGTTTGAAGAAAGCGTTGATGTCGCTATTAATCTAGGCATTGATCCAAAGCAATCCGATCAGAATGTGAGAGGATCTGCTGCGCTTCCAAATGGAACTGGTAAGACTCTTAAAATTGCAGTATTTGCAGAAGGCGATGAAGCAGCAGATGCGAAAGAAGCAGGTGCAGACAAAATTGGAATGGATGATCTTGCAGAAGAAGTAAAATCAGGAAAGATGGATTTTGATATGGTTATCGCAACTCCATCAAGCATGAAGCTCGTTGGACAGCTTGGTCAAATATTAGGCCCTAAGGGTTTAATGCCTAACCCTAAAGATGGAACCGTTACTAAGAATGTAAAAGATGCTGTAACAAATGCTAAAAGAGGGCAGGCCATGTATAGAAATGATAAGGCTGGCATCATTCACTGCTCAATTGGCAAAGTTGGATTTAAAGGCGAACAAATTGAAGAAAACTTTAATGCTCTCCTTGATGATATAAAAAAATCAAGACCATCGTCTATGAAAGGAATCTTCATTAAAGCAATTACTATGAGCTCAACAATGGGCCCAGGAATTAAAATTAAAGAATCATAAGAAGTATTTAGAGATGCCATTAAATATCGAACAAAAGAAAGAGGTTGTAAAAGAGCTGAATGTTTTCGCAAACGAATCAGTATCTGGAGCAATTGCAGAATACAGCGGACTCAGTGTTCAAGACTTGACACTTCTGCGCAATAAAGCAAGAGAATCGGGCGTTTACTTGAAGGTTGTTAAAAATACTCTTTCAAAACGTGCATTTGAAGAAACAGGTTTTAAATGTCTTGTTGATGATTTAAATGGACCAATAATTATTGCTTTATCAAAAGAAGATCTTGCTTCACCAGCGAGGTTGTTTAAAAACTTTTCAAAAGACAATGAACAGCTCAAAACAGTTGGATTAGCTATCAATGGAGAAGCATTTCCTGCATCAGAAATCGATCGGATTTCTAAATTGCCGACCAAGAATGAAGCGTATTCAATGTTACTCGGTTTAATGAAAGCACCGATAGAAAAAGCGGTCAGTTTGATGAATGAAATTCCAACAAAGTTTGTCAGAGTTGTAAATGCTCAAAAAGATAAGCAAGAAGAGGTTTCTTAATTAATTAAATTTGTATAAAATTCCCAATCCTTTTTTTGGGATGAGTCTAAGGAGATAAAAAATGGCAAAAGCTAATGTAGCAAGTAAAGAAGATGTTTTAGAAGCGATATCTCAAATGTCGGTAATGGACCTTGTTGAGCTAATTTCTGAGATGGAAGAAAAGTTTGGCGTCACAGCAGCAGCACCAGTAGCTGTAGCAGCTGCACCTGCGGCTGGCGATTCTGCAGAAGCAGCAGGAGAAGAGCAAACAGAATTTGAGGTTATTCTATCAGCAGCAGGCGAAAACAAGATTGCAGCAATTAAGGCAGTTAGAGCAATCACTGGATTGGGACTTAAAGATGCTAAGGATTTAGTTGAAGGAGCTCCAAAACCACTTAAAGACTCTGTATCAAAAGATGAAGCAGAAGAGATAAAGAAGCAGCTTGAAGAAGCAGGCGCTTCGGTCGAATTAAAATAATTCAATTAAATCTCCTCTGTTTAATGCTAGCTAATTAAATTTATTTAACCCGAGTCAATCTTTTAGGTTGACTTGGCTTTTTTGGGTGTTCAAAGATATGTCGTTTTCATTTACTGAAAAAAAGAGAATTAGGAAAGATTTTGGAAAACAAAAACCTGCTCTCGATGTTCCAGATTTATTGACTCTTCAGGTCAATTCTTACGAAGCTTTTCTTCAAAGGGATATAGATCCCGTAAAAAGAAAAAATGTTGGGCTCCAGGCAACGTTTAAGAACTTATTTCCCATTGAGAGTTTCTCAAAAAATGCAAGATTGGAGTTTGTTAGCTACAGGCTTGAAGACCCAGAGTTCAATCAGCGTGAGTGTCAACTAAGAGGTCTCTCCTACTCTGCTCCATTGAGGGTTAAAACTAAGCTCATTACATATGATAAGAATACTGATAAGGAGACAGTAAAAGAGGTTAAAGACATTAAGCAAACAGGCGATACAACTGATGTTTATTTTGGTGAAATCCCATTAATGACTGAGCATGGAACGTTCATTGTAAATGGTACTGATCGAGTCATAGTTTCTCAGCTTCATCGTTCGCCTGGAGTATTCTTTGATCATGATAAAGGTGTGCACACGTCAGGAAAGTTAATGTTTTCTGCACGAGTGATTCCTTACAGAGGCTCTTGGCTAGATTTTGAATTTGATGCTAAGGATAATATCTTTGCTCGAATTGATCGCCGAAGAAAAATACCAGCCACCATTCTCCTTCATGCGCTTGACTTTACTGACCAAGAGATCATTGAGATCTTCTTTGATAAGGATGCCTATCGTCTATCGAAAAAATCAGTTGAAGTTGAAATTAATACAGACCATTTAAAAGGAATCATTGCTGAATTTGATATCAAATTTGGAAAGAAGCTAATCGTCAATAAAGGGAAGAGAATCAATGCTCTTCATATTAAGCAAATTAAGGAAACCCGTAAGAAGTATCTAGAAATTGAAGACAGTGACTTGGCAGGCAAGACACTTGCTGAAGAGGTTGTCGATAAAAAAACCGGCGAGGTCATTGCCAATGCAAATGATGAAATTACAATCGAGCTCATAGAGACGCTAAAAGAAGCCGGTGTTAAAGATATCAAAACAGTCTATATCAATGATGTTGATCAAGGCCCATATATATCTAACTCACTAAGTATAGATCCTTCATCTGACAAAGAATCAGCATTGATAGAGATTTATAGGATGATGAGACCAGGCGAGCCACCAACCAAAGAAGCTGCAGAAAATTTATTCACTAACCTTTTCTTCAATGATGAAAGATATGATTTATCTGAAGTTGGTCGGATGAAGTTCAATCGAAGAGTTGGGCTTGATAAAGACACAGGAAGTTCTGTTTTATCTAAGGAAGATATAATCAATGTTCTAAAGACGCTAATTAACATAAGGAATGGTTCTGATACTGTTGATGATATTGATCATCTCGGAAACAGAAGAATCAGAACGGTTGGTGAAATGGCTGAAAATGCTTTCAGAGTAGGTTTAATTAGAGTTGAGAGGGCTGTAAGAGAGAGGCTTTCACTCGTAGAGCAGGAAGAGCTAATGCCTAGGGATTTGATTAATTCAAAACCCGTTTCTGCCGCTATAAAAGAGTTTTTTGGCTCTAGCCAACTTTCTCAGTTTATGGATCAGAATAATCCACTATCAGAGATTGCCCATAAAAGAAGAATTTCGGCACTCGGTCCAGGGGGTTTAACCAGAGAAAGAGCAGGATTTGAAGTTAGAGATGTTCATCCAACTCACTACGGAAGGGTATGCCCAATTGAGACACCAGAGGGACCAAATATTGGTTTAATCAACTCTATGGCAATTTATGCCAGAGTCAATGATTATGGTTTCTTAGAGACACCTTATAGAGAGGTTGTCAATGGAAAGGCTACAAGCAAAATTAAATATCTTTCTGCAATTGATGAAGGAAATTTTGTTATTGCTCAGGCTAATACGACCCTTGATGCAAAGAACAAACTTGTCGATGAATTAATCTCAGCTAGATACCAAAATGAATTTACATTGATGCCACCAGAATCAATTGAATTTATGGACGTCTCTCCAAAACAGATTGTTTCTATCGCTGCCTCTTTGATTCCATTTTTGGAGCATGATGATGCGAACAGAGCTCTGATGGGTTCTAATATGCAGCGACAAGCGGTTCCCACTCTATTAGCAGACAAGCCTCTGGTTGGAACAGGGATGGAAAGAAAGGTTGCAGTTGATTCTGGTGTAACAATTGTTGCGAGGAGAGGCGGCATAGTTGATTCTGTCGATGCATCCAGAGTGGTTATTGCTGTCGATGATGCCGAAGCTATTACTGGAGAGTCAGGAGTCGATATATATAATCTAACTAAATATACCCGTTCAAATCAAAACACATGCATTAACCAGAGACCGCTTGTAAAAGTGGGTGATTTAATTGAAAAGGGCGATGTGATTTCAGATGGCGCATCAACAAGTCTTGGTGAATTGGCAATCGGTCAGAATTTATTGGTCGCTTTCATGCCATGGAATGGCTTTAACTTTGAAGATTCCATACTGATTTCTGAAAGGGTAGTTCAAGAGGATAGATTTACGACTATTCATATTGAAGAGTTGCAGTGTATTGCCAGAGATACAAAACTGGGCTCAGAAGAAATTACGGCAGATATTCCAAATGTCGGAGATTCAGCATTGAGGAAGTTAGATGAATCAGGAATTGCATACATAGGTGCAGAAGTCGTGGGCGGAGATATTCTTGTTGGGAAAATTACACCAAAGGGTGAATCGCAACTTACGCCAGAAGAAAAACTTCTAAGAGCAATTTTTGGGGAAAAGGCTTCTGATGTGAAAGATACTTCCTTGAGGGTTCCATCTGGTATGGATGGAACAGTTATAGATGTAAGAGTATTTGCAAGAGAAGGCGTTGAGAAAGATGATCGATCAAATGAAATCGAATCGGCTGATATTGAATCAGTTAGAAAAGATTTAAAAGATCAGCTAAGAATTGTAGAGTCAGATATTTTTAATAGACTTGAAAAACTCCTTTTAAATAAAACGGCCAAAGTTGGGCGAAAGACTGTAAAAATAGACAAGGCTTTACTCGAATCAATGGAGGAGCATAAGTGGTTTGAAATTAAGCTTCAAAATCAAAAATTAAATAAAGAGCTTGAAACTTATTACAAGGCACATAAGGAGCTTGAGAATGAGTTCAAAGAAAAATTAGAAGCTGCAAGAAGGAAAATCGAAGCTTTTGATGAGCTCCCTCCGGGTGTTTTGAAAATGGTTAAGGTATTCCTTGCCGTGAAAAGACGTGTTCAACCAGGCGATAAAGTTGCTGGAAGGCATGGAAATAAGGGAGTTATTTCTAGGATTGTTCCTGTTGAAGATATGCCATATATGGAAGACGGAACACCTGTTGATATAGTGCTGAACCCATTGGGTGTGCCATCCAGGATGAATGTGGGTCAAATACTAGAAACTCATTTAGGTTGGGCGGCAAAAGGACTTGGTAACAAGGTTAAGACGATGCTGAAAGAAAAAGAAGGCGCTGCGCGAGTGAAAGCATTACGAACTTTCTTGGATAAGGTGTATAACACCAATAAGCTATCTGAAAAGATTCCTCTCAATAAGCTAAAAGATGAGGAAATTATAGAATTGTCTGAAAATCTCAAAGATGGTGTTCCTATGGGAACCCCAGTATTTGATGGAGCCGGTGAGGATGAAATAAAAGAATTGCTTAAATTGGCTGATTTACCTGAATCTGGACAAACAAAGCTGATTGACGGAAGAACGGGTGAATTTTTTGATCGTCCAGTTACAGTCGGTTACATGTATATCCTTAAATTGAATCATCTAGTTGATGACAAAATGCATGCAAGATCAACGGGACCTTACAGCCTGGTAACACAACAGCCACTTGGTGGGAAAGCTCAGTTTGGTGGTCAAAGATTCGGAGAAATGGAGGTGTGGGCTTTAGAGGCTTATGGCGCTTCTCATACTCTTAGAGAATTGCTGACTGTTAAATCAGATGATGTTCAAGGTAGAACGCGTATGTACAAGCAAATTGTGGATGGAACCAATGAAGTTGAAACAGGAATCCCTGAATCATTTAACGTCCTCATGAAAGAAATTAGATCTCTAGGCTTGAATATGGATTTAGTTGCAGATCCTAAAAAACGAATCGATGGCAAATAAGCTGGAAACTTAATATGAAAAACTTACTTAATATTTTTAATCAGAAACCTTTTACTGAAGAATTTGACCATATAAGAATTGGCCTTTCTTCTCCTGAAATGATCCGATCATGGTCATATGGCGAGGTAAAGAAACCAGAGACCATTAATTATAGAACTTTTAGACCAGAAAGAGACGGCCTGTTTTGTGCAAAGATATTCGGACCAGTGAAAGACTATGAATGCCTTTGCGGGAAATATAAACGACTTAAGCATAGAGGCGTAGTCTGCGAAAAATGTGGGGTTGAAGTCACTCAAAGCAAGGTTAGAAGAGAGAGAATGGGGCATCTTGAGCTCGCAAGTCCAGTAGCGCATATATGGTTTTTAAAGTCACTTCCATCAAGGATTGGTTTGTTGCTTGACATGACCCTTAGAGAGATTGAGAGAGTGCTTTATTTTGAAGCATATCTGGTTACTGACCCAGGCATGACCGACCTTATTAAAGGCCAGATGCTATCTGAAGAGCAATATATTGAAGCACTAGAGATGTTTGGCGATGACTTTTCTGCCGCTATGGGCGCGGAGTCAATACATGACATTCTAAAGGATCTAGATCTACAAGATAACCTCAGTCAAATACTAGAAGACATGGAAGCAACCGCATCTCAGATCAAGATCAAGCGATATCAAAAGAGACTGAAACTAATCGAGTCACTCATTTCTTCAGGCAATAGGCCAGAATGGATGATTTTAAAAGTTCTCCCTATTTTGCCACCTGATTTAAGACCCCTTGTCCCACTCGATGGAGGAAGATTTGCTACTTCAGATTTAAATGACCTCTATAGAAGAGTGATCAATAGGAATAATAGATTGCAAAGACTATTGGATCTAAATGCTCCAGACATCATTGTTAGGAATGAGAAACGGATGCTTCAAAAATCTGTAGATGCACTCTTAGACAATGGAAGGATGGGAAGAGCGGTTACTGGATCTAACAAAAGACCACTTAAATCTCTAGCAGATATGATCAAAGGGAAGCAAGGTCGATTTAGACAGAATCTCTTAGGAAAAAGGGTTGATTACTCTGGCAGATCTGTGATTGTTGTTGGACCAACATTGAAACTTCATCAGTGTGGCATACCAAAGAAAATGGCATTAGAGCTCTTTAAACCATTTGTCTTTAGTAAATTGATATATCAAGGAGAAGCATCTACGATTAAATCAGCAAAAAGGCTTGTAGAACTTGAAGGTGCAGAGATATGGGATATTTTAGACGGCGTCATTCGGCAACATCCTATTTTACTTAATCGTGCCCCCACTCTTCATAGATTAGGCATCCAAGCTTTTGAGCCTGTTTTGGTTGAAGGAAAGGCCATCCAATTACATCCACTTGTTTGTAAAGCCTTTAATGCTGATTTTGATGGAGATCAGATGGCCGTTCATGTTCCGCTTTCTATAGAAGCACAGCTTGAAAGCAGAGCATTGATGATGTCATCTAATAATATACTTTCACCAGCAAATGGTGAGCCAATTATTGTCCCTTCACAAGATGTGGTTTTAGGCCTCTATTATATGACTAGAGAAAAAGTCAAAGACATTGGAGAGGGCGGTATTTATGCAGATACCGAAGAGGTTGAAAGGGCATTTCATAATCGCTTCCTTGGCCTGCATGCAAAAATTAAGCTAAAAGTTTCAACTAATAACAAAGACAAACCTACAGAAATAGTAGAAACAACAGCCGGTAGAGCTCTATTTTCGAAGATTGTTCCTGAAGATATTCCTTTTGAGTCAATAAATAAAACCATGGACAGCAAGGAAATTTCTGGATTAATCAATCGCTGCTACCGTGAGGTTGGGTTAAAAGCCACAGTAATGTTTGCCGACAAGTTAATGTATCTCGGCTTTGAATATGCAACCAAATCAGGTGTCTCAATTGCTCTTGATGATATGGTTGTCCCTGAAAATAAGGAAGAAATATTATCCGATGCTGAATCACAGGTTAAGAGCATCCAGAACCAGTTTACATCTGGTCTTCTTACTCAGGGAGAAAGATATAACAAGGTTGTAGATATTTGGTCTAGAACAAATGACCAGGTTGCAAATGCGATGATGGATAAATTAGGTAAAGAGCGAGTTACTGATAGCGAAGGAAAAAAACAAGATCAAGAATCATTTAATTCAATTTTTATGATGGCTGATTCAGGAGCAAGAGGCTCAGCAGCTCAGATTAGACAGTTAGCAGGAATGAGAGGACTCATGGCAAAACCTGACGGTTCAATCATCGAGACTCCTATTACAGCTAATTTCAGAGAAGGACTGAATATCCTCCAGTACTTTATTTCAACTCATGGTGCCCGAAAGGGGCTAGCTGATACAGCTCTTAAAACAGCAAACTCTGGTTATTTAACAAGACGTCTTGTAGATGTTGCACAAGACTTGGTTATATCAGAAGAAGATTGTGGAACCAAAGATGGTATGACAATCTCAGCTGTAATTGAAGGCGGTGAAGTTGTTCAGAAACTAAGTAGCAGAGTTCTAGGAAGAGTTCTAGTGGAGCCTGTAAAAGATTTAGAGAATAAGAAGAATGTTCTTAAGGCAGGAACTTTGATTGACGAATCAAATGTTGATCTCCTAGAGGAACATGGAACAGATTCTGTTGTGGTTAGATCTCCAGTTACCTGCGAAACAAAATATGGAATTTGTATCAATTGCTATGGCAGAGACTTAGCAAGAGGAACCCTTGTGAATACTGGAGAAGCAGTTGGCATTATCGCCGCACAATCAATTGGTGAACCTGGCACTCAGCTTACTATGAGAACATTCCATATTGGTGGTGCTGCATCAAGTGCTGCCGCTCAAAACTCAGTTGAAGTCAATAATGATGGCATTGCTACTCTAAATAACTTAAAAACAATTAAGAATGCGGATAAAAATTTAGTCGCAACAAGCCGCTCTGGTGAAATTGTTATCTCTGATAAGTTCGGCAAAGAAAAAGAGCGATATAAGATACCTTATGGTGCGACGATTAATATCAAAGATGGACAAAAGGTCAGTGCCGGCGATGTAATCTCAACCTGGGACCCTCATACTCACCCAATCATTACTGAAGCATCAGGGACATTAAGATTTGAGGAGTTCATTGACGGTGTGACTGTTACTGAACAAGTCGATGATATGACCGGCTTGAGTAATATCATTATTATGGATTCAAAGAAAACCGGATCAACTACAACAGTTAAACCTAAGGCTTCTCTTGTCAATGGAAGAGGGCAGCCGGTCTTGTTTTCGGGTACAGAGACACCTATTGTTTATACATTTCCTCCGGGAGCGATAGTAAATATCCAAGATGGATCCAAGATCAATGCAGGCGATGTCATTGCAAGAATTCCACTTGAATCTTCCAAGACCAGTGACATAACAGGCGGATTACCTCGGGTTGCTGACTTGTTTGAAGCCAGAAAACCTAAAGATGCTGCTATCTTGGCTAAACATTCTGGTATTACAAGTTTCGGTAAAGAAACCAAAGGTAAAGTAAGGCTTCAAATCACTGATGAAGATGGTGAAGTATATGAGGAGCTTATTCTCAAAACGAGAACACTGAATATCTTTGAGGGAGAAACAATCCAAAAAGGAGAGATAATTTCAGATGGGGAGTTGAGTCTTCATGATATTTTGGAAGTTCAGGGCGTTGAAAAGTTAACAAAATATCTTGTAAAAGAAGTACAGGATGTATATCGGCTTCAAGGTGTTCCTATCAATGATAAGCATATCGAAATCATCGTTAAACAAATGATGAGAACGGTTGAGGTTATCGAGACAGGAGATACTAAGCTTCTGCCCAAAGAACAGGCCAATAGAATTGATGTTTTAGAAATCAATGAAAAGATGGTCAAAGAGGACCTTAAACCTGCAACATTCAGACCATTGATCATGGGTATAACGAAAGCATCATTGGCAACGACCTCATTTATCTCTGCTGCTTCTTTCCAGGAAACAACAAGAGTATTAACCGAGGCGGCAGTCAAAGGCTCTATTGATAAATTAAGAGGTCTTAAAGAGAATGTTGTTGTCGGAAGATTGGTTCCAGCAGGTACAGGATATAAGACAGAGTTAGATGCTTCTGCTGCTGCTGAAGAAGAATTCTCACAAGCCTTGAAAGAATTAGAGAGCAGCAATCAAGACGCTGATCTAGAAGTTGCAGAATCATCATAGATTTAACTTGAACCTAGATGAATAGAAGAATAGAATCCATCCACAATTTTTATAAATGAATCTGTTATGACAACTATTAATCAATTAGTCAGAAAGTCTAGAAAACGAAAGGTTGTAAAAAACAACGTTCCTGCTCTAGAAGGCAAGCCTCAAAAGAGAGGAGTATGCACACGTGTTTATACTACAACACCAAAAAAACCAAACTCTGCACTTAGAAAAGTAGCAAGAGTTAGGCTTACTAATGGGTATGAAGTGACCAGTTATATAGGCGGTGAAGGTCATAACCTACAGGAGCACTCTGTGGTAATGATCAGAGGTGGACGTGTTAAGGATCTTCCGGGCGTGAGATATCATACAATTAGAGGAGCACTTGATTGCTCTGGTGTGAATGATCGAAGGCAAGGCCGTTCAAAATATGGTGCAAAAAGGCCTAAGGGATAGATAATGTCTAGAAGAAATGCAGCGATAAAGAGAGAAATATTGCCCGATCCTAAGTTTTCGAGCAAAGTTCTTGCGAAGTTCATCAACATGATTATGAAAGATGGAAAGAAGAGTACTGCTGAAAATATTGTTTATCAGGCACTAAATACTGTAATTTCAACTCTTGGTCAAACAGCAGATACTACTCCTCAAGTATTCCAAGACATACTTGATAAGGTCAAGCCTGTTGTAGAAGTAAGATCCAGACGTGTGGGTGGTGCAACTTACCAGATTCCTGTGGAAGTCAGGCAAGAAAGAAGAGAAGCTCTAGCCATGAGGTGGTTGATTGAGTCTGCAAGAGCAAGATCTGAGAAAAGCATGAAAGTTAAGCTTGCAAATGAATTATTGGATGCCTCAAACGACAGAGGAAACGCGATCAAGAAAAAAGAAGATACTCACAAAATGGCTGAAGCTAATAAAGCTTTCTCTCATTTTAGATGGTGATCGTTAGAATAGAGAGATTTCCTAATGGCCAGACAAACACCAATAGATAGATATAGAAACATAGGCATCATGGCTCATATTGATGCAGGAAAGACAACAACAACCGAACGCGTTCTCTTCTATACAGGAATATCTCATAAAATTGGCGAGGTGCATGATGGGAATGCTGTGATGGACTGGATGGAGCAAGAACAGGAGAGAGGAATCACTATTACCTCAGCAGCAACAACTTGTTTCTGGCAAGGAATGGATAAGCAGTTCGATCAGCATAGGATTAATATCATCGATACGCCAGGACACGTAGATTTTACAATTGAAGTAGAGCGATCACTGAGAGTTTTAGACAGTGCTGTTGCAGTTTTTTGTGCTGTTGGGGGGGTAGAACCACAGTCCGAAACTGTTTGGAGGCAAGCAAATAAATACTCTGTCCCAAGAATGGCATTTGTTAATAAGATGGATAGAGCTGGAGCTGACTTTTTCAGAGTGGTAGAGCAAGTTAAAGAGCGACTTGGATCTAATCCTATTCCTATACAAGTTCCGATTGGAGCAGAAGAAAACTTCAAGGGCGTCATAGATCTAATTAGGATGAAAGCCATCAATTGGAATGAGGAAGACCTTGGTTCAACATATGTTGCAGAAGATATCCCTGATGATCTCCTCGCTCAATGTGAAGAGTTAAGGGAGCAAATGATAGAAGCAGCTGCTGAAGCGAATGAAGATTTATTGAATGAATATCTTGAGAATGGTGAATTAAGCGAAGATCAAATAAGAGAAGGGCTTAGGGCCAGAACTATTAATAATGAAATCGTTCCTGTTGTATGCGGATCAGCATTTAAGAACAAAGGTGTGCAAGCTATGCTTGATGCCGTTGTTTATCTCCTGCCATCTCCTATTGATACTCCAGATATTACTGGAATTCTCGAAGATGATTCAGATGCATCAAGAAAATCTGATGACGATGATAATTTTTCAGCGCTCGCATTTAAAATTGCGAATGACCCATATGTTGGAAACCTAACATTTTTTAGAGTTTATTCAGGGGTTCTAAATTCAGGAGATACCATATTCAATCCTCTCAAATCAAAGAAAGAAAGAATTGGTCGTCTTCTTCAGATGCACTCTAATACTAGAGAGGAGATTAAAGAAGTCAGAGCTGGAGATATCGCTGCTGCTGTAGGTCTTAAGGATGTGACAACTGGAGATACTATGTGTGATGTCTCTAACGTTATAACTTTAGAGAAAATGGAGTTTCCTGAGCCTGTAATCTCTGTGGCAGTTGAGCCAAAATCTACAGAGGATGAATCTAAAATGGGCATTGGCTTGCAAAAACTTGCGAAAGAGGATCCGTCTTTCAGAGTCAGAACAGATGAGGAATCCGGTCAGACAATAATATCAGGCATGGGAGAGCTACATTTAGATATTATCGTGGACCGTTTATCAAGAGAATTTAAGGTAGATGCAAACGTGGGCAGGCCTCAAGTGGCTTATCGAGAAACAATTAAGTCCTCTGTTGATCAAGAAGCTAAATTTGTCAGGCAATCAGGCGGTAGAGGCCAATATGGCCATGTTTATATTAAGATGGAGCCACAGCAGGCAGGTGATGGATATGAGTTTGTAAACAATATTACTGGCGGTGCAATCCCAAGAGAATTTATTCCTGCAGTAGATAAAGGTATTCAACAGCAAATGGCAAATGGAGTAATAACTGGATTTCCAGTGGTTGATGTAAAAGTGACACTTTATGATGGATCATTCCACGATGTTGACTCAAGTGAAGTCGCATTTAGAGTTGCTGGATCAATGGCATTCAAGGACGGAGCGCTTAAAGCGAACCCAGTACTGCTTGAACCAGTAATGAAAGTCGAAGTTGTAACACCTGAAGACTATATGGGTGATGTAAATGGTGATCTTAATAGGAGAAGAGGTATTCTTCAAGGAATGGATGAATCTCCAGCTGGAAAGATTATTAGAGCAGAGGTTCCTTTGGCTGAGATGTTTGGTTATGCAACAGACCTAAGATCAATGTCTCAAGGCCGTGCTACTTACACTATGGAATTTGAGAAATATAATGAGGCTCCAAAATCACAAGCTGAAGCACTCTCTGTAAAAAATGAAGGATAAATTATGGTTGATACACAGACAATTAGAATTAGACTAAAGTCCTTTGATCATAAGTTAATTGATGCTTCTACAGAAGAGATTGTAGAAACAGTAAAAAGAACAGGATCGGAAGTTTCAGGCCCTATTCCTTTACCTACTTCTAGAGAAAAGTATACGGTACTTGTTTCTCCTCATGTGAATAAAGATGCCAGGGATCAGTATGAATTGACAACGCACAAACGTGTGATGGATATCCTTAATCCAAGCGATAAAACAGTTGATGCTCTAATGAAGCTAGAACTGCCAGCTGGGGTTGATGTTCAAATTAAATTGAACTGAAAGTGAAAATTGATATAATTCCCGAACGCTAAACGGGCCAGAGATTAATTTGCTCTGAAATGCCTAAAAATAAGGGGGTTGAGAGACTTACTTAGCGTTTTTGGAGATGAAGGTTTGCAAAAACTAAGAATTGATTATAAATCTATATAAATCAATGACTTGTAAATAACATCTCCAGTAAATGAGTTAATGAAAAATATAATTATAAAAATAATTAATACAAATAGAGAGAAAGCAAGTGATAGGCATTGTAGGAAAAAAATGCGGAATGACGAGAGTCTTTACAGACGATGGTCGATCTATTCCTGTCACAATTGTTCAAGCTAATCCCAATCTAATTAACAGAATTAAGACCGAAGAAACCGATGGATACAACGCTATTCAGGTATTGACTGGTCAAGTTACCAAGAATCCAAAGAAGCCCGATGCAGGCCAAATATCATCAAATCATAATAATAAGCTTTCACATAAGCTTCATGAGTTTAGATTAAACGAAAAAGAGCTTCAGCAAGTCGATAAAGGTAAAGAAATAACTGTTGAATACTTTGAGAAGGGTGAGCTAGTTGATGTAACAGGCAATTCAATTGGTAAGGGTTATGCAGGAGTAATTAAGAGACATAATTTTAAAACACAAGATGCTACGCATGGTAACTCACTTGCACATAGAGCACCTGGATCTATTGGACAAAACCAAACTCCTGGCCGAGTCTTTAAAGGTAAAAAAATGGCAGGCAGAATGGGTAATGTGAAAAAAACCATTCAAAATCTTGAGGTCATTGATATTGATTCTGAAAGAAATCTTATTTTTATCAAAGGCTCAATTGCAGGTCACGATAATAGCATTGTAATTGTCACGCCATCAATTAAGAGCAAACAGGAAGAAAGAGAAATATTTAAAACACCGATAGAAGAAACTCCAGAAGTAGAAGCCCAGTCAGAAGAAGCTCCAAAAACAGAAGAAACTCCAGAAGTAGAAGCCCAGTCAGAAGAAGCTCCACAAACAGAAGAAACTCCAGAAGTAGAAGCCCAGTCAGAAGAAGCTCCACAAACAGAAGAAACTCCACAAACAGAAGAAACTCCAGAAGTAGAAGCCCAGTCAGAAGAAGCTCCACAAACAGAAGAAAACACTGATGAAGAGAAGGCACAATGAAGATAGA
>Ga0206683_10000722_pt1 | contig 23535 bp, 28 predicted proteins | sample M280m12015metaG_FD_155483 | JGI IMG/M metagenome (GOLD analysis project Ga0206683, IMG submission 155483) | Ammonia-oxidizing marine archaeal communities from Monterey Bay, California, United States - M2 80m 12015 | ecosystem: Environmental > Aquatic > Marine > Intertidal zone | place: USA...
TCCTCTAATTGCTTATGGATTAAAAGGAACAATTCATGCTATTTTGGCTCACGAATTTTTACATTTTTTAGAATTGATGAGAAAAATATCTAAAATGGAATTACTTTCTGATGAAATATCTGGAAATTTATTTGAAAATGTCTATAGCGATGAAACAAGATTATTTGAACCAAAAGTTGTTTTTAAAGATAGAATGCTATTGAATCATATTACAAAAAAATTTCCTGCTGGATTTCGTGACTATAAACTTGAAGATAAAGTGATAAAATTCTGGGCTGATAGAAATTTACCAAAATCTAATATTTCTTTAGATACTAACAATGTAAAATTATCTGTAGAATCTTTATCTAAAATAAAACTTGATCCTAAATTTATTTTAAAAATTGAGCAGTTAGAGGAAAAAAGTTTAAAATTACACAAGAAAAAATTGTATTGAGTAGTAATTACTTAAAATATTTTTTTATTGTTTAAATTCTGTTAATCCACATTTTCCACAGGTGTTTCTATCTTTATGCTCTGACATAAATACTCCTTTTCCACATCTTGAACAATTTTTTCTAATTTTTGTTGCTTTGTCCCCTTCAACTTTAAAATATTGGTGTACTTTTGGACTAGAACCTTTACTGCCTTTTTTTTCCACAGGCATTATTCTGTTTTCTCCTCAGGTGCTTCAGTTGCTGCTTCCTCTGCAGGTGCTTCAGTTGCTGCTTCCTCTGCAGGTGCTTCAGTTGCTGCTTCCTCTGCAGGTGCTTCAGTTGCTGCTTCCTCTGCAGGTGCTTCAGATTTTTCAGCTTCGGCAATTTTTGCTTTAGTTTTTTCTAACCTTGAGAAAATAGTTGAATTAATGTGTTTTTTTGCTAATGCTTCATCATCATATACATAGAAAGTTCCTGTTACGTTTAACATTCCAACATTTGTTTTTAGTCTCATTGGAATCACAATTTTTCCATCTAATTTGAATTCCTTTGTTATCATATCTACTGCCTCTAGAGTTTTGAGTTTACCCCCTAATCCTGCAAAATCACAGGTTAACTCCCTTCTTGATAAGAAGGTATTATTGACATCTGAAAGTGTCTGAATAAGTGACATGTATCAAAAATCTCTAGATATTTCATATAAACCTAGTTGAATTAACATAAGAAATTTAAGAAAATGCTATGAATTAATGATATGGAACGATATTTGATTCATTTAAAAAATGAAAAACACGTTCCCATAAATTCTCGTGAAATACTTTATCGAGCTAGAGATCTTATATCTGAAATGAATGCACATATTCGACTTGCTAGAATTGCTACAGCCTTTATTGAATTTGATGTTGCCATTGAGACAAAAGATGTGGATATCCTTGTAGAAAAACTATCTCCTATTGGTGATTTAGATAATTTACGACATATAGTTGAAGAAGATATTGAAATAGATCAAGGCATAAAAGATGGAATTTTCTATTTTAATGCTGAAAGATTTTGGGAATGTCATGAAGCATTTGAAGGTGTTTGGAAACAATGCTTTGGTCGTGAAAAAGAATTAGTTCAAGGAATTATACTTGTAGCCGTTGCATATGCTCATGCTCAAGCAAATGAACTAAGTATTGGTGTTGCAATGTTAACTAGAGCTTTGGAAAAATTGGGAAGTTCTCCATCTATGTATCATTCAATTGATGTTGAAAGAATCAGAACTAAATCTGTTGAAATGCAAAAAATTAATGATTTGGTTTTGTTTGAGATCTAATTAATTCTAAAGATTTTGTAACTACTTCTGAACCTTGAAGTAATCCTATGCTTCCTTTCTTAGCTTGTTCTTCAGTCATTCTTGTTGTACCATCATTTTTAATAAAATCTGCTGAAACTATCACTGGTACTGGATCATCACTATGTCCTTTGTTGATACATGGAGTGGAATGATCTGCTGAAATAATTATTGCAACTTTATTTGAATCGATATTTTCTACAAGTGTTTTAAAGAACCTTTGATCAATCTCTTCTATATTTTTCATTTTACCTATGGCATCTCCATCATGACCAAATTCATCTGGTCCTTTAAGATGAACATATATCGCATTTTGTGTCTCCATTGCTTTTGCTGCAACTCTTGCTTTTTCTTCGTAGTCTGTTAGACCGCCTGCTTCAAATGCTTCCATTTTAAGAACTTCTGAAATTCCAAGTTCAACTGGCATGTCTACTATACATGAAAATTTCATTTCATGTTTTTCATTAATTGATGGCACATCTGGATATTTGTTACCTGCATCTCTAAGTAGAATACAACTTAATTGTTTTTTATTTTGTTCTTGACGCTTTTTATTTATCTCACTTTCTTTCATAATTTTTATTGATTGCTCTGAAAATTCATTTACTAAATTTGCTGTAAATTTAGAATTCTCCTCATCCTCTAAAGGTAAACATTTTTCAATTTTTAAAAAGTCTCCAACTGCTTTTGCTACCCCCATTCCTCCAATGTTACTATATGCTGGATCTGTATTTGTTATTTTTGATGATAATTTTTGAGATGGTGTTCTGATTCTTACTGTTACTCTATGGCCTATTGTTGGTGCAACTACTATTTTTGTATCTGGATCTGAAAATTTTATTTTTTCTTCTAATTCTTTTGCAATTCCATCTGCATCTTCTTTTTCAATATGTCTACCTGCTCTTCTATCTGTGATTATTTCTTCCTCGTTTAATGTTGAATAATTACCTCTTAATGCTAAATCTCCATCTTTAAAATCAATTCCAACTCCTATTGCTTCTATGACTCCTCTACCTGCATAATCTACATGTTCAAATTTGTAACCTAACATATTGAAAACTGCAATATCTGATTCTGGAGCTATGCCTTTTCCTACTGAAATTACTTCTCCAATTACCCCATTACTGGCAATTTTATCTAATGTGGGCGTATTTGCGGCTTCTAATGGTGTTCTTCCATCTAAATCTGGATGTGGCAGATCCCCTACCCCATCTAAAAGAACGTAAATAATGTGAATGTCAGAATTATCCATTTGATCTCTGTTTATCAAAACTTCTGATCTCTGTTTTAAATCTTGCAATATGTTTGCGATCATTTTTTTTAAAATTTTAATTCAAAGACTTGTTTCAAATCAAAAACAACTTCCATATTTTTTAATTAATTAATTTTTCATTTAATTTAAGAAAACGTTTTAACATACAATTACTTTCAATTACCATTATGGGTGATATGCGTAAAGATTATGTTTCTGAGCATTTCATGATTGTTTCTAAAAAAGATGACAAGGCAGTTGTTTCAAAGAAATCTCCTTTTGCTCCTGGTAATGAATCCATGACAAACCCTTCTGTTTTATCTCTTGTTGAGAAGGATGGTATGTTACAACGTCTTCAAGATAGTGAAGATGATTATGTTGAAGGTTGGTCAATTCGTGTTTTTGAAAGTAAGAATCCTATTGTTTCAATTGACACTGAAAATTCTTATAGTGATAAACCATTTTACAGTGAACCTGCATACGGATATCATTATGTCATTGTTGCATCTCCAAACCCTAAAGATACTTTTTCAACAATTCTTCCTGAACAGTGGTCTAATGTTTTAGTTGTAGTACAAGATCGATTGAGATGGCTCTATACTCAAAAAGGTGTAACCTATGTTTCAATTTATGGTGATTATGGTGATCTTGCTGGAAATACTAATCCTCATCCTCATCTGAACATTCTCACTCTTTCTACAATTCCTCCAATTATTGAGGCCGAGGCTGAAGCATCTCATAAAATTTTGAATGAAAAAGGTGTTTGTCATATGTGTCAAACCATAAATGAGGAACTTAGTGGACCTAGACAAATTCTTCAAACTGATGGATTCATTGCTTTTTCACCTTGGGCCCCTTCATATCCTTATGAGTTTTGGATTTCTCCAAAAAAACATTCTACTAGTTTTTCAAAAATTACGCAAAAAGAAATTAATGACCTCTCTTTGATTCTGAGAGCAACTTTGGGTGGACTTTCAAATACTGTTAAAAATGTGGCATACAATTTAGTTTTTCATCTTTCTCCTGAAAAGAAAAATACTCGGCAAATTCATTGGCACATTGAAATTTATCCAATTACTAAATCATGGTCTGGATTAGAACGTGGGTATGGAATTTTTGTAAATGATGTTTCTCCTGAGGATGCTGCTAAAAAACTTGGAATTGCATGTAGGAAAGAATTAGCTAATCTTGTTGGCATTCTTTAATTTATGCATGGTTTATTTATCAACTAGAATTAGCTAACAATATGGCAATTGAAAAATGGCTTGCAATAACGAGTGTTGGTCTTTTTGCAATGTTTGCAGGTGAAATGATTTCAGTTTATAATTTTATGAATACTGTTGCTGAAGATGCTGTTGTTGCACAAGGTTTCTCACCTGATCCGAAACTGATTCAATTTGTTTCAATTGGTGTTGCTCCTGCTGGAATTTTAGCTGCAGTTGCTTTTATCATGTCTCGAAATTATGGTTCCAAACAAGTTGGTTCTTTGATAATTATTGGAGGAATGATTTTACTAGCAGGTAATGTTGTTTCATATTCAATGATAGACTCGATTAGAGATAGTTATGTTACAGATGCTGTGAAATATCTCCCATTATTATTCATAATATTATCTGCACCTGTGATGGGTGTAGGTGCATCTTTGATTTTAAAACGAAAAAAACGTCCAAAAAAACGATTTTTCTAGATATGATTAAATCTTAATTCATTTGAATGATATTTGAATCCTATTTCTTCATAAAATGCTTTGACATCATCTGAGCAATCTAAAATTGTTTTATAACATCCATGATTTTTTGCAAGTTCTAAAACATATTTGATAATTTTATTACCAATTTTTTTCCCTTGAAACTCTTTGCTTACTACTACGTCTTCTATATGTCCCACAATTCCTCCTTCATGGATGAATTTAGGCTCAATTAGTAGAGTTGTAGAACCTACAATTATTCCATTTACTTCTGCAACAATTATGATGTGTTTTGGATTTGATTTAATTTGATTAAAAACTTCTAATGCTTTGTCTTCCTTAATGCTACTAGTTTTTCTTAATGTGTCTAATGTATCTAGAAATCCTTTTTGAAAATCTTCCTTTTCTAATTCCCTTATGATTAATTCATCCATTTTTAGATTTCCTTTTATTTTTTTCATATTCTTCACATGCTTGTTTGTATGATTCTGTATTTCCAATATCTGTAAATCCTTTTTTTGTAATGAAACTATTGACTACTTTTTTCTTCATTGCTTTTTTAATTACATCATCCATTCCATATGGTTTATTTTTTGGAATTAAATTGAAAACTTGTGGATTCATAATATAGCATCCCATATTGACATTAGCTTTAATTTCTGGTTTCTCATTCCAGTTTACTACTTTTCCCTTTTTAGAAGTTTCAATTACGCCATATGGTAATGTTGTTTTATATTCATTTAGACTCATTGTGACAAATGGTTTTTTTATTGAATGTTGTTTTATCATGCTTCTTAGGCTAAAATTAAAAATTGAATCTCCATACATACAAACAAAATCATCATCAATGAATTTTTCTGCTGTTTTAAGCTGTCCTGCTGTGGCTAATTGTTTTTTTGAAATTGCATATTCAATTTTAACTCCAAATTTCTCTCCGTCTCCAAAATAATCTTCAATTGATTCTTTGAGATAACTGACACACAGAATCACTGATTTTATTCCTCCTTTTTTTGTCCAATTTACAAGATGTTCTAAAATTGGTTTTTCTCCTATTGGTAGCATGGGTTTGGGTGTATTATTGGTTAATGGCCTTAGTCTTGTTCCTAATCCTCCAGCAATAATTACTGCTTTCACAAATATTATTTCAAATTTGAGTATTTATGTTCAAGGATAAATTTGTCTTTTTTTAAATAATTTTAAGAATTTTTTTTATGATTGCATCTGGAGTCTCCGCAAATACTATGATCATTGGCTCTTTTCCTATGTCTCCTTTATGATAAATTACATCTGGTGATGTTTTTGAATTTTTAATTGCATTTTTAATCCCCCATCCTACGGTTGAACCTTTATTTTTCACATTTTCTGGCTCTTGATTTCTATCATAATCATATGTCGTTAATTTGGATTTTTTTATTTTTAATATTGTTTCATTTTTATATTTTAAATTAATTGCAGATTGAATTTTTGAATATTTTTTATTAACTGCTAGTAATGCAGTTGCAACATGTTTTGAACCTCCGTATTCTAAATCTCCCGCAACAATTACTTCTTTTCCTGCTTTAACTATTCTTCCTGAAATCCCAACTATTTCTTTAATTGATTTAGGTTTATGTTTGGAATAAACAAAATTTGTTTGACATTCTGGAATATTTTGAAAAATATTTTTTATTTTAGTAAATTCATTTATGGAATTCTGTAATTTATTTTTTATAAAATCCTGTTCGTCAATATTTGTAATTACTATTCCTCTTCCTATTTTCTGTGAATTTTTAATTGAATTAAGTGTAATTTTTTTAGCAAATTCTAATACTTCTTTAATATTTTTATTTTTAACAATTGCATACAATGCTGCAGCCGAATGAATGTTGCCGCTTCCTCGATTGATCTTTGAAATTTTTTTATTTGAGAGAAAATATTTTTTATTTTTTTCTAAAACAAAATCTTTTATTTCTTGATTTTTACTTTTTATTCCTGTAATTACTACATTTTTAGCTCCCATTTTTTGAATCATTTTAGCTATTTTTTCAGGCGTATTTTTCGAATTAATTTTAGTTTTTGTTAAAATTTCTGCTTCAAATTTGTTTGGGGTAATTATTGTAGCAAGAGGTACTATGAATTTTTTAAAATCAACAATAGCTGATTTTTCTATAAGCATTCCACCTGTAGTTGATTTGATTACTGGATCCACTACAATTGGAATTTTTAATTTTTTTAGATATTGATAAATTATTTTAATGATTTGTGAATTGTATACCATTCCAATTTTTATTCCATCTATTTTGAAATCTTTCATTATTGATTTTAATTGATTCTCTAAAATTACTTTTGATACTGGTTCAATCATTCCAAAACTTGATGTATTTTGTCCTGTGATTGCGGTAACTATTGTTAATCCATACACGTCAAATGTTGAAAATGTCTTAATGTCACTTTGAATCCCTGCACCTGCTGATGGATCTGATCCCCCTATTGATAATAAATTCACATCATTTACTTTCTGTTAGTACTAATCTATTTTTCCATTCTTATTCCTTTTTTGATTTATAATAATAATATCTGTTTTATAGTTTGATGATTTTTTTATTTTATGAGTAAAATTCCTTTGGTAGATGATTCAATTCCTCATCAATTACAATGTACGAATTGCTTACTCCCTATGCAGTATCAAGAAAAAAAAGATGGAAAATTCCTTTGGCAGTGTTTTAAATGTGGAAAAAAAATTTTTGTTTCTGAAAACATTGATGATAATATGGAAGAAACTTGGAGCCCCCCTAGATAATGAATTCTTCTTCTGATGATAATTCTTTATCTGAAAATTTTGAATTTATTGATTATCAATCTTTAGTTGCTGCAGAAATTGAATTAATTCAAAGAGTTTTTGAGATTAGACAAAATTTTACAAATTCTTCTGATTCTGAACGACTTGTTGAGCCTATTTTACAAAGAATTTCTAAAATTAAATCTGAAAAATTGATTTTTGAACAAAAGTTTAATTTAATTTAATAATCTTAAGTTGAAGATTGTGTTACACAATCATTTGAGCAAAATTCATCTTTCATACTGTAAAATTCCCTACCGCAATGAATACATTCTCTAATTGTTTTCATACATAGTATAGTATATTGAAAATATAAGATTTTATTATTTTATTAATATAGTGCTAATCCTAATTTATTCTAATTTTTAAATTAATTTCACTATTGTTTAAATCAGGTAAAAACTACATTAATTTATGACTACTCAAATGACTTCTGCACGTCGTGGTGTTGCCACTGATGAAATGAAACAAGTTGCTAAAGATGAGGATGTTTCACTTGATTGGTTAATTCCTAAAATTGCTCGAGGCTCAATTATAATTCCTAGTAATAATGTTAGACCTCAAAAAATTCATAATGTTGGAATTGGTAAAGGTATGAAAACTAAAGTTAATGTCAATATTGGAACTTCCACATTAAATGTAAATTTGGATGAAGAGATTGAAAAAGCTAAAGTTGCAATAAAATATCATGCAGATACTATGATGGATCTTAGTGATGGTGGCGATGTAAAAAAAATACGTCAAACATTAATGGATACTGCACCAATTACTTTTGGAACTGTTCCGATTTATGAAGCATACAATTATGGTGTTGAAGTTCACAAAAATCCTTTGAATTTAACTGAAGATGATTATATCAAAGCATTTGAAAATAATGCAAAAGATGGGGTTGACTATACAACTATTCATTGTGGAATTACAAAGGATATTGCAAAAAGAATTCTTAAAGTTCAAAGATATGGTGGAGTTGTAAGTAAGGGTGGTACAATTACTGCTGCTTGGATGTTAAAACATGATAAAGAAAATCCATACATTACTCATTATGATTACATGATGGAAATTGCCAAAAAATATGATGTTACATTTAGTCTTGGAGATGCATTAAGACCTGGCTCAATTTTAGACTCCCATGATGAATTACAAGTTCAGGAAATGATCAATATTTCTCAATTAACAAAGAGGGCTCATGAACAGGATGTCCAAGTAATGGTTGAAGGCCCAGGTCATGTTCCATTAAATGAAGTATCTGCAAATGTTCGATTAGCTAAATCTCTTATTGGTGATGTACCTTACTATGTTCTTGGTCCTTTAGTTACTGATGTTGCTTCTGGCCATGATCATATTGCAAGTGCTATTGGTGCTGCAATTTCTGCAAGTGAGGGTGTGGATCTTTTATGTTATCTAACTCCTTCTGAACATTTAGCATTGCCCAATGCTGAAGAGGTTAAAGCTGGACTAATTGCTTATAGAATTGCAGCTCATGCTGGTGATCTTGTAAAAATTCGTGATAAGGCCATTAAATGGGATATGGCAATGACTGAAGCTAGACGTACATTGGATTGGGAAAAACAAATTGCTTTATCAATTGATCCTGAAGAAGCTGCAAAAATCCACAGTAGAACTGGACAACATCCTGGAAATAATGTTCCTTGTACTATGTGTGGTGGTGCATGTGTTTACATGATGTTGCCTCAACAAAAAAAGTATGATAAAGAAAATGAAAATTTACAACAGATTGAATAATATTTTGTCTAAACTAGGAACTGTTTGGTAGTTTTTTAATTCATTTTTGTTAATCCATTTAAATTCTGAATTTTCCCAATTTAATTTGATTTTTGTTTCTTTTGTTTCAAATAAAAATGAGAATATTTCCCACTCATGATTTTCATATTGTGGTGATGAAATTTTTATTTTTTCTACACTCTTAATGAGTTCGATTTTATTTTCTCTGATCCCTACTTCTTCAAAAATTTCAATTTTTGCTCTATTTACTGGAATCTCATTATTTTCAATAATGCCGCTTACCCCTGACCATAAATTTTTCATTGATCTTACTTTGTCGCTTCTTTTTAGAATTAGTATTTTATTGTTATTTTTAATAAAAGATGTAACTATTCTTGTTGAACGCATCCTATTTATTTTTCAACAGATTTTACCATCTTTGAAAGTTTTTTGTATGACTCATCAAGGTCTGTGTGTTTTGATAATCTTTCTTGACAATTTTTGATATATTCAACTACTTCTTCTGTTTTTGATTCTTGAACTGATGTTAATAATCGTCCTATATCTTTCCACAATTCTTCAGCTACTCTTCTAATTTCTGGATTTGCAATAATTGTTTCAATTAATTCTGGAGTTTCTGTCATTATACTTTCTGCTAATGTTTTTTGAACTCTAAATGTTGTACCTGACATTTTTTCAGTTAATAGCATTTTTTCATCTTTTGAAATAATATTTGCAAAAACTAAATTCATTAAATGAGTTAATCCTAATATGACCGCAATTTTTTTGTCATGTTCAATTGCATCAATTGTAACAAAATTTGCTCCATTGAACAATTCTTTTGTAACTGTTAATTCTTTCTTAGCATCTTTAATTGGAACTGATATGATGTTTTGACCTTTTATTGTTTTTATTCCTGGACCAAACATTGGGTGAATACAAATTGGATTAATTTTATCTGGCATCTTGGATAATGATGATACCACTTTAGATTTTTCTGATGAAATTTCAATAAGATAAGTTCCTCTTTTCATTTCTTTTGCAATTAGTCTAATTATTTCTGGAGTTCTTCTTGTTGGTGTACATAAAACAACATAATCTGCTTTTAGAATTGCACCTACTAATGATTCTGATACTATAATGTTTTTTCCAAAATTATTACTTTCTGAATCGTATCCTGTTACTTCATACTTTTGTCCTGAAAAATATTTTGTGAACCATTGACCCATTTGACCTCCTGCACCGATAACTGTAAGTTTTTTCACTATCTATCCCTCATAATGTTGCCTAGTATATGCATTCCTTCCATTAGTGTTTTCTCATCTTGACATGCTGATATTCTAATGAAATTCTTATAATTTCCAAATCCTTCTCCTGGAGCTACTGCTAATCCTTTTTCTAGTGAATTATTGGCAAATTCTACTCCGTCAAAGTTTTCTTGATTGATTTTTGCAAAAATGTACATGGCTCCATCTGGAATTATGAATTCTAATCCCATCTCTTTTGCTTTTTCTGATAATTTATCTAGTCTTTTTTGTATTATTTTGGAATTATTTGTTGTATCTGCATCTAATGCTTTCATTGCAACATATTGAATTGGTTCTGAGACATTTGTTAAACAAAGTGCCTCTAACTTAACCATTTTTTCTATAATTTGCTTAGATGCTATTCCATAACCTATTCTAAATCCTGTCATGGCATGTGATTTTGAAAATGATTGGGTTACAATACTTTTCTCATAATTGTAACTTAGAATACTTTTCCAATTTGTTTTTGCATACTGTGAATAAATTTCATCACTTAATACATAGAGGTTATTTTCTTTTGCTACTTCAATTATGCTATCTTGTAATTTTTCTGGTAAAATTTTACCTGTTGGGTTATTTGGATAATTAAGAACAATCATTTTTGTATTTGTATTAATTACATTTTTAATTTGTTCAATTGATGGCTCCCATTTTTCTTCTAATGTTGTATTTATTGTTCTTACTTTAATTCCTGCATTTATTGCACAATCTTTGTATGCTGGCCATGATGGTTCAATTACGATCATCTCATCACCTGGATTTAGTAATGTACTGATTGCTGAAAAAATTGAGAATCTTGCGCCTGGACTTACTATGATATTTTCATCTGTAACCTCTACATTGAATTTTTTTGAAACATATTTTGCAAGTGTTTCTCTAAAAATTGGCAACCCTTTTGCTTGCCCGTATTTGATAAATCCTTTCTCAAAAACTTCTGTTAATGATTTTTTAACAATTTCTGGTGGTAAAAAATCAGGCTCTCCTACTTCCATATGTATTATTTTTTTACCCTTTTGTTCAAGTGATTTTGCTTTTAAGAAAATTGAAAGATGTGTTTGTTTATTTTCTGATTGAACTTTTATTGACTCATTTAATAAAAAATTTAAAAATTTTGATGCTAATGTTTCATCTAAACCTATTTCTTTGGATACTTGAATGATTTTTCCACGTAAATTATCTTCACGTTCTTCATCTGTAACTCCTTTCCCAATATTTTTTTTAACTTCACCAATTTCTTTTGCAATATCTGTTCTAGTTTTTAGTAAATTGATCATTTCTAATGTAACTGCATCCATTTTATTTCTAAGATTGTTGATATCTGACATTTTTTTATAAACTGGGTTTGATTGCACCTGTGATAAGTGCATGATCTGCTATGGTTAGAGCTACTAGTGAATCAACTACTGGTGGTGCTCTTGGTACTACACATGGATCATGTCTTCCTTTTACTTGAAGTATTGCATTTTTTTTATTTTTAATATCTACAGTACTTTGTTTTTGAGCAATTGATGATGCTGGCTTAAATGCAATTCTTATTGTAATTGGCATTCCATTTGAAATTCCTCCTAATATCCCTCCTGAGTTATTAGTTTTTGTTACAATTTTTCCTCTTTTCATTGCGTACAAATCATTGTTTTCTGAACCAAACAATTCTGAACCTTTAAACCCTGAACCAAATTCTACCCCTTTCACTGATGGAATTGAAAAAATTGCTTTACTCAAGTCTGATTCTAATGAACTAAAAATTGGTTCTCCTAGTCCTACTGGTACATTTGTTGTAATTGATTCAATTATTCCACCTAGAGAATCTCCTTTCTTTTTTGCGTTTAAGATTGACTCTCTCATTTTTTTAGCTGTTTTTTCTTCTGGACATCTTACTTCATTTTTATAAATTATTTTTGCCATTTTTTCATTGAATTCTTTTTCCATCTTTATTTTTCCAATTTGTGAAGTAAATGAATTTGTTTTAATTCCTAATGTCACTTTGAGTAATTTTCTTGCAATAGCCCCTCCCATTACATGTGTTGCCGTTAGTCTTCCTGAAAATCTTCCTCCTCCTCGATGATCATTATATTGATTATACTTCATCATTGCAGGATAATCTGAATGACCTGGTCTTAATTTTGTTTTTAAATTTTCATAATCTTTCGATTTTTGATCTGCATTCCAAATTAACATTGTAATGGGTGCACCTGTTGTGAAACCTCTAAAAATCCCTGATACTATTTCTACGACATCTCCTTCTTTTCTTTGTGTTGAAATTAAATTTTGACCTGGTTTTCTTAGGTTTAGCATCTCTTGTATTTCTTTTTCATCTATTTCTAATCCTGCAGGACACCCGTCTAATACTGCTCCAATTGATCTTCCATGACTTTCACCAAAACTTGTTAAGACAAGACGCTGGCCAATAGAACTTCCCGGCAACACATGATCTATGTTAAGTGATGTTTATAATTCCTCGTGGTTTTAGCAAAAACTCATCTATTCTTGATATTTGCTATTGTGAGTGAAATTGGTGATTTTTCTATCTATCTTAAGATTTTTTTAGCTTTATTGGGTACTTTTTTTAAAAATTTTCTACATTCTTTCAATTTTTGCGCCTAATCTGTTCATTTCCTCTATGAAATTGGGATATGATACTTCCACTGATTTTGAATCCGTTACAATACAATTTCCAATATATGTTCCAGCAATACAAAATGCCATGAATAATCTGTGATCATTTTCTGAATCTAGTTTTGCTCCAGTAAGACTATCTGACGATTCTAAAATTAATCCGTCTTCTTTTTCATCCACCTTTATTCCTATTTTTGGTAATTCTCTTGCAAGAATTGCAATTCTATCTGTTTCTTTTAATCTTGCATGTTTTACATTTACAATTTCTATTGGTTTTGATGAAATTAATGATAAAATTGCTAGTGGTGGTAAGAGATCTGGTGAATTTCTTAAATCAAACTTCCCTCCTTTTAATTTTTCAGGCGATTTAATTTTAATTTCATTGTCGTTAATTGTAACTGATACTCCTAATTGTTCTAGAAAGTCAATGAATGCTTCATCTCCTTGAGGTAAGTTCCCCATGCTTCCTTTGATTACTACGTCTTCCCCGTTAAGTACAGTACATGAAAGAAGTAATGCTAAACTTGAAAAATCAATTGGAACGCTGAATGTTGTATTTTTATAAATTTGTGGTGTTATGTTGTATTTTTTATATGGAATTAATGTCTTAACTGACACTCCAAATTTTCTCATAGTTGCTATTGTTGCATCTAAATATGGTTTTGAAACTAAATCTCCTTCAATTGTTAAATTAATTCCATTTTTTGTTAGTGGTGCACTAATTAATAATGATGAAATAAACTGACTGGATAAATTTCCTGGAATCCTTATGTCTCCTCCTATGATACTTCCTTTGATTTTGATTGGTGGGTTTCCATTTGTTGAACTACATTTTGCACCAATACTTGACAGTGCATCTAATAATGGTTGCATTGGTCTTTTTTGTAGACTTACATCTCCTGTTAAAATAATTTCTTCTGAAAATAAACTGGCAATTCCTATTGCAATTCTAATTGTTGTTCCTGAATTTTCAGTATTAATTTCAGGCACATTTATACCAATTTTTATTGATTTTTTTACAATTATGTCTGAATCATTTACTTCAATAACTGCTCCAAATTTTTTACATGCTTCAATTGTTGCTTTTGTATCTGCTGATAATAACACATTTTCCACCTTGCTGTTATTTCCTGCAAGTGATGCAAGAAAAATCCCTCTATGTGTATAGCTTTTGTTTGACGGGCAATTTATTTCCCCTCTGATTTTTGATTTTTCTACTTTACAGTTCATGTACTTCTGCCTTTTTGTTATTTACTTTTGAAACAATTATGTTTCCTTCTAATGTTTCAAATATTTTTTTAACATTTGTTTCATTTTCTTTTTTAACTATTGCAGCTATTGATGGACCATTTCCTGAAACGGATGCTCCTAGTGCTCCTTTTTCAATTAAATCTACGATGATTTTAGGATCTGAATTTAAAATAGATGATGTTGCTAATCCATTCATTGTCATGGCTTCCCAATATTTTTTCCCTTTTGCTAACTCCCATGCATTACTAAAAATTGATGATAGTATCTTCAATTTTTTTAAATTCCCTCTTTTACGATTTTTTGGAATAAAAATAATTGCAATTAAATTTGATGGTACTTTTTCAAAATGCATTCTTTTTCTTTTTCCATTATCTGTTACATTAAATCCTCCATAATAACAAGAACATGCATCATCATATGCTCCTGTAATACTCACTTTAGATTCAATTGATGCATCCACACCAGCTAGTAAAATTTGTTGATCTGTTAATTTTGGTTTAAATATTTTTGCACATGCTAATGCAACTGCTGACGATATTGCACTGGAACTTTTTAACCCATATCCTGTTGGAATTTCTGAGGTTAACGTAACCGTTATTTTGTTTTTCTCTAAATCCTTTTTAGATATAGTTTTTTCAATTGTTTTATTGATCAAACGTGAGCTAATATTCTTGTTTTCTGATTGAATCGTGATTCCTTTTCCTTGTGATGTTTCTACTATGGCTTCAACTTTTAATGAAATTCCTAATGTTGCACCCTTTTTATTTGCAATTGCACTAACTATTGAAACTGCTCCGTGGATAGTAGCCTTTGCTTTTGCCATCAAAATCCTCCTAACAATGCTTTTTTCATTGCATTATAAGGTGCTTTCATGTCGTGCCAAATTTCAAATGCTCTAATCGCCTGTCCTAGGAGCATTTCATACCCATAAATTATTTCTAATTTTTTTTCTTTTGCTTTTTTAATAAAATCTGTATTCATTGGAGAATATACAATATCATATGCTATTGTTTTTTCTTTTGCACCTTCAAATGAAATTGGACTTGATTCATTCTTTAACCCTATGGCTGTGGCGTTGATAATTATGTCATAATTTTCTATGTTTTCATTTACATGTTCTATTTTTTTTGTACTTGTAGTCAATCCAATTTTTGTTGCAAATTCTGATAAATTATTTGCATTTTCTATTGTTCTGTTTGCTATGTCTAAACTTTTTGCCTTTTCTTTAGCCATTCCTGCAACAATTGCTCTTGCAGCTCCTCCTGCGCCAATTAATAGTATTTTTTTATTTTGTATTGGAATGTTTCTTTTTTTAATTGGTTCCAAAAAACCATCCATATCTGTATTGTATCCTTTCAATATACCTTCATTATTTACAACTGTGTTAACTGCACCAATTATGCTACATGACTCATCTATTTTATCTAGATATTTCATCATCTCAATTTTATGTGGTATGGTGACATTAAATCCTGTTATCTTTATTTTTTTAAGCCCTTCCACTCCTCCTTCTAATTCTCCTTTTGGTATTCTATATCCTATGTATGATGAATCTAAATTTAATTCTCTAAATGCTGCACTGTGGATGTTTGGAGATAATGAATGATCAATAGGATCGCCAATAACTGCAAAACTTTTTCCCATATTATTTTCTTGAGTAATATGATTGATTTAAACTCTCAATTTTCTATTTACTTCTTTTTAGATTAATTATTTTCTTAACTTCATCTATGCTAAATTGTCCTGGGGCAACTGCTTTTCCTAATGACACGTAGGTATATGGACTGCCCAGATATAGGCATAAAATTCTAGATATTTTACCTAAATCTCCCATTGCAAATGAAATTAAATTATTTTTTCCTTTACTATTGTATAATTCTAACATTCTGGTTGAATCATATGTTGATTTGGCAGTACTGACAATTTTTACATTGGATGAAAATTTACTCATCTGTTTAATTTTGTTTTTCAATTCTGATGATTTTGGTGTCTTTTTGAAATCGTGCCAAGAAACTAATAATTTTGTTTTTGTTGATTTAAGATATTTGAATAGTTCTTTATTTTTCTTTAGTGTATTAAATTCCACATCTAATAAAAATGGATTATATTCTGCAATCAATTTTATTATTGATATCCTTTCTTTTTCATTTCCTGGAAATGCCCCTCCTTCTGTTTTTGGTCTTAATGTACATACAATTTTGTTTAGATCTTTTTTTATTATTTCTAGTACATTTGGAATTTGTTCAATTTTTACAAAGTCTAATCTAACTTCTACATAATCTGATTTTTTTAATGCAATTTTTAATTTAGATTTTATTTTATCTGGTGTTTTTTCTGCAATTGATATACAAGTTTTGTATTTCATTTTTATTTTTCTAGTATGTATTCATCTGAAACTTCCATTCCAAAATGTCTACCTGTTGCAGGTTTTGAATGAGCCATTACTATGTCTCCTTTTTTTAGATGTGTTACTGATACAAGTTGTCCATTTGGTTTGACAAATCTAATAGTCTCTGCATCTTGTGCAATAATTCCTCCTATCTCATTTCCTACTGAAGCTTTTATCATCAACATTGGTCTTCTTTCAATTTTTGCCCTTCCTACAGTTGCTCTTCGTGCCTTTCCTTTGGAATTTAGAATCAATACTTCAGATCCTGTTTCAACTTCTGATAAGTAATTTGTAGTTCCATCTGGTGATAGTGTGTAACAATGCACTGCACCTGCATTTACTCTAAATGGTCTTGGTGATGTAAATGATGATCCTACTGATTCATTATGAACAAGAAACAAGAAATTTGATCTACTTCCAATCAACATCCCTTCTCCTTTATGTAATATTGATGCCGTATCTACACATACCCTCTCTCCATCTCCTACTTCCTTAATTTCAATAATTTTAGCAGGTTTCATATCAAAGTTTTTGGTTCCTAAATACACCATTGCTTCTCTTACTTCATTAATTGATGATGTGCTGAAAATTACTCCATCTACTCCTACTTCTAAAATTGAAAACATTTTTCTTACTTCTTCTGGCGTTCTTGCAATGGCAAAAATTTTAGTGTGTATTTTATGCAATTTGGCAATTATGTTTTCTAATGGGATAATTTTCCAATCTTTAACTTCAATTATTACAAAATCTAATCCTTTTTTTGAAACTGATAAAACATCTTCGATATCTGAATTTGATAATACTTCAAATTTAATTCCAATTTTTTTCCCTTTTGGTTTGGATACTCCTTCTTTTTCTAATACTACATAATTTGAAGAATTTGATGTAGATATTGTTTGTAATTTTGTTTTTTTCTTACCTAATTTTTTAGGATCCAAATAGATTGTTTTAATTCCTTCATTTTCTAATTGTGGCAAAAACTTTGATAATTGTGCCTGATTTACTTTTGGTAAAATTATTAATTCTCTATTTTTACTCAATTCTTTTCATTGCTTCCTTTGCTGTTCCTTTTTTGAAAATTATCTCAGCTAATGCTTCGACCATTTTTTCAGGTGCTTTATGTGCAAAGATGTTTCTACCATATGTTACTCCTTTGGCTCCTGCAGTCATGGCATCTTCGGTCATTTGAAGAATATCTAAATCTGTTTTTGCTTTAGGTCCACCTGCAATTACAATTGGAACTGGTGTACTTTTAACAATTTTTGCAAATGAATCAATATCTCCTGTGTATAATGTTTTAACAATGTCTGCTCCAGATTCTGCACCGATTCTTGCAACATGTCCTACTATTTCTGGATCATGTGGATTTGGAACATTTTCTCCTCTTGGATACATCATTGCTAAAAGTGGCATTCCCCATCTATGACATTGATCTGCTGTCATTCCAAGTTGCTCTAACATTTCTGGTTCCTCTTTACCTCCAATGTTGATGTGAAGTGAAACTCCATCAGCTCCTAGTGCAATTGCTTCTTTGACTGTACCTGTTAACATCTTTCTGTTAGGTGATAATGATAATGATGTACTGCTTGAAAAATGAACTAACATTCCAATCTTTGGTGGTTTTGGTAATGCTTTGATTATTCCTTTGTTAATAATCACACTAGTGAGTCCATGTCCTTCACATTTGTAAATTATAGACGATGGATCTTCAAGACCTTCAATAGGTCCATTTGAAATACCATGATCCATTGGGATACATAACATCTTTCCCTTTCTCATAATTCGATTTAATCTAATTTGAGTTGCCGATACCATGTTTTGTTTTGTTCTTTCAGCCCTACTTAAAAATAACGTGTATCGGTATGCTCAAATTTATTTGGAACTAAGCATAATTTCTTTATTAATTTTCAATTTCACTTTCTATCAAGAATTAAATAGAAATTCTAAAGGGTGTATACTAATTGAGTCAGACTACTGAACAGATCCAAAAAAGTGATATTAAAGATATTTTAGAAAATTCTCTTAAAGGTATTAGACCTGGATCTGAAGATATTTTAAGACTTTTAGAATCTAATGATGTTCATTTAATGGGATTAGTTTCTGGATACTTAACAAAAAAACAATTTGGCAATAAAGCATCTTTTGTAAATAATATCATTTTGAATTATACTAATGTCTGTATTACTGATTGCAAATTTTGTGCATTTTATAGATCTCCTGGAGCTGAAGATTCTTACACTTTATCTCTTGATGAAATTGAAACCCGTGTTAAAACCTCTTATGACATGTTTAAAATCCGTCAAGTTTTGATTCAAGGTGGACATAATCCAAATTTAAAAATTGAATATTATGAGGATGCATTCAAAATGATTCGTAAAAAATTTCCAACTGTTGGTGTCCATGGGTTATCTACATCTGAAATTGATATGATTGCAAAAGTTGAAAAATCTTCTACAAAAGAAATTTTATCTCGATTAAAAGATGCAGGTTTACAATCTATTCCTGGTGCAGGTGCTGAAATTTTAACTGATTCTGTTAAAGAAATTATTAGTCCAAAGAAAATTTCTAGTGCTGATTGGATTCGAATCATGGATGAAGCACATTCTATGGGAATTCCTGGTTCTGCTACAATGATGTATGGTAGTGTTGAAAACAATAATGATATTGTTGAACATTTTTCTAAAATTGTAAAATTACAAGAAAAGACTAATGGATTTATGGCTTTTATCCCCTGGAACTTTGAACCAAATAATACTTTGATGCAAGATGAGGGTATTGTTGAATATGGAACTGGAGGAGTACAACTTTTGAAAATGATTGCAATCTCTAGATTGATTTTAGACGGAGTAATTCCACACATTCAATCTTCTTGGTTGACTAATGGGGTTGGTATGGCACAACTTGCTTTACAATATGGTGCTGATGATTTTGGTGGTACTCTTATTGGTGAGGAAGTAGTTTCATGTACTGGTGCACGTTCAACTGAATTAACTGATAAAATTATTGTTGATGCCATTCATCAAATAGGGTATAAAGTTGAAGAGAGAGATAATTTCTATAATCCTATCCGTGTATTATAATCCGTAATCAGACCATCTAGAATCAACTAGGTTCTTTGTTTTCTCATCTACTTTTACTTGTTGTTGAATTTCCCTCATGTATCCTTCTTCTCTAGTTTTTTGAGTTGCATCTATTCCCATCTTAGAACCTAAATTAACTAATGGTGATGCTGGATCCAGAGTATCTGTAGGTGTATTGTTGATGATTATTGTATCTCTTGCAGCATCAGCTCTTGTAGTGATGGCCCATATCACATCATCCATATCATGTACGTTGATATCTTCATCTACTACGACAAACATCTTTGTAAGTGATAGTTGACCCATTCCCCATAATCCCATCATGACTTTTTTTGCTTGTCCTGGATATCGTTTTTTAATTGAGATAACTGCAAAGCCCTGGAACCATCCTGCAGCTGGCATACTAAAATCTACAACTTCAGGATGAAACATTTGAACAAGAGGTAAGAATGAACGTTCAATAACTTTTCCAATATATGCATCTTCAAGAATTGGTTTGCCTACCACTGTTGTAAGATAAACTGGATTTTTCCTTCTCATTATTCCTGTTAATGTAAATGTTGGATATGGTTCAACAGGTGTGTAATATCCTGTATGATCTCCAAATGGTCCTTCATCTCTAATATCTGCAGGATCTACGTATCCTTCTAAAACAATTTCTGCATTTGCTGGCACATCCAAATCAATTGTTTTGCATTTTACTGTCTTGATTCCTTCTTTTCTGGTAATCCCTGCAAATAGATATTTGTCTAACCCTTCTGGAACTGGTGCAATTGATGAAAATACTGTTGCAGGTTCTCCTCCAAAAATTATTGCTGCAGGGATTTTTTCTCCTCTATCCTTTGAAATATCTCCATGATTTGCACCCCTCTTGTGTTTTTGCCAATGCATAGATGCATGTGTTTTATCTATGATTTGCATTCTGTAAACTCCTAAATTTCTTACTCCTGTTTCTGGATGTTTTGTTGCAATTAATCCTAATGTTATGAAACGTCCTGCATCATTAGGCCATGATTTTATGATTGGTAAATCATCAAATGATGCATCTGTTGATGTAATTTCGGTAACTAATCCACTAGATTCTGATTTGGGAAATGACGCTGTCATTTTTGAAAGTTCTGGAAGTTTTTTAATTTTATTTAGGAGCCCTGATGGCATATCCATTTTCGTCATATCTGTAATCCGTTGTCCAATTTCTGTAAAATCTGTCATTTCAAGTCCAATTTCCAATCTCTTCATTGAACCAAATGCATTTCCTAAAACTGGCATAGTGTGGCCTTTTACATTTTCAAAAAGAATCGCAGGTCCATTTGAATACATTTCTCTTCTTAAAATCTCTGCAATTTCTAAATCTGGGTCTACTTCTGCTTTGACTCTTTTTAATTCCCCTTGTTTTTCAAGTTCAATTATGAATTCTTGAGTATCTTGTATTGGCATATCCAAACTCTTCTTAGATCAGGTATAAGCTTAACTGGATTTTCCACAACTTGTTACTATCTACATTGGTGGTAATTCTGTTTTTTTATCATGACCACCAGAACCAAATTTACAGTAAAAACATAATTCTGATTCCATGTATTTCAATTGCTCAATTTGAATTGCACCCAATTTTAATGCAATTTTAGTTAAAATTCTATATTTCAATGGCATTGCTGGAATCACTTCATCCAAATACACTCTATAATGATCTGGACAAAACTTTAGTGTGACTTTAGACGGCTCTTTTCCTTTTTCATTTACTTGTTTTGTAAAATTAATCTGTTCTCTGATGTATTCGTGTTTAGGGCATGGACAATTTCTGCCCCCAGGATGTTTGTATGCGGGTGTATTTTTCCAGTCAAATTCTGGGTATTCTTTTTCAAAGTCATCCATGTTATGGATCATTCAATTCAACATATAAAATTGATCATGACTGTATATCTAATTCAAACCAAATGTACATAAACCCCGAATTAAGCATCAAAATTAATGGCAGCTGCTAAAAAGCAAACAAAAAAAGATCTTGAAGACAAGATTGCCGAATTAGAAGCAAAACTAAATCAATTATCTGAACAGATAACCTCAAAGTCAGCAGAAACTAAACCTGCAGAGGTAAAACCAGCAGAAACTAAACCTGCAGAGGTAAAACCAGCAGAAACTAAACCTGCAGAGGTAAAACCAGCTGAGACAGCAAAACCAAAACCTACACTTCCAAAAGGTTCTACACCAAAACCTCAAGAAGCTCCAAAACCAGCTGAAACAAAATCAACAGCTCCGACAACTATGCAAGATGCATTAGAAAATGCATACATGAATGCAGCAATGACTGATTTCCATCAGTACAGAGCAAAAGTTACCGGATACACACCAGCACCTAACAGATACTTTGTTAGAGGTTATGCTCCAGTAGGTAAAATTCCAACCAAAAACTGGAATGATCAAAAAGCAACAGTTACTGGTTATACACAACCATCAGAACAATACTTTGCAACAAGACCTAGACTTGCATATCATCCAGCAGAGAAACGATTTGGAAGTTTCAGTGGTGTAGCTATGACTGTTGATGGACTTACTGTACAAACAAAACCAAAAGAAGTTCCTAAATTAACTCCACAGGAAACAGAAAAATTGGCAAAAGAATCCTATGCTTCAGAAATGAAAGCTAAAGGAAAAGGTTCGTTACCAAAAGGCTTCTAATTAATAATACCTATTATTTTCTATTTTTATTTTCTTAACTTTAGTTTTCTATTTTTATTTTCTTAACTTTATTATGTAATTTGAATCTCTGATTATTATGGAACAAAATGATATTGATGAAATTCTTGATTACATTAATGAAAAATTTGATGCAAATATTCCAAGGTTTGTTAAAATGTTGATTGGGAAAAAAATCCACAAATTACAATCATTTGATCCTAGTTCTTTACCTGATTCTTTAAAAAATTGTACTGTTGAAGAATTAATTATTATTTTTAAAAATGAATTAGATTCTAAACGATTAAAATTATAATTTATTTCTCTATTGAAATTATTTATTTTATTGATGTTTGTTTTTACATGTTTTTTAAAAAAGTAATATGCTTCTTTTATCTTAACTATACTGTATATGGGTCCAAAAATTCATTGTCCTAATTGCCAAGAAAATGAATGGCTTGAAAATAATGAATTAAGCTATCTTCCACATGTGATCAAATTAGAAGATGGGAAATATGTTGCAGATGTTAAAAATGGAATTCATGTGAGACTGTGGAGATGTAACAATTGTATGTTTGTGATGCAATTTTGGGAGCCTGATTAAGCCACTATGACAATAAATTCATAAAATTTTTATAAATTTAATAAAAAAATATGTTTTTTTCAATTTAATTTTATTATTTGTTAGGAATAAACAAAATGTAAATAAACAATGAAATTATTAGTTATTTGAATGGCAGCAAAGAAAAAAACTGACACAAAAAAAGATCTTGAAAAGAAGATTGCAGCATTAGAGGTAAAATTATCAAAATTATCTGAAAAATTAGATCCTCCTGCTGCTACACCAAAACCCAAAAAGGCTCCAAAACCAGCAGAAACTAAACCTGCAGAGGTAAAACCAGCTGAGACAGCAAAACCAAAACCTACACTTCCAAAAGGTTCTACACCAAAACCTCAAGAAGCTCCAAAACCAGCTGAAACAAAATCAACA
>Ga0206683_10000723_pt1 | contig 23528 bp, 20 predicted proteins | sample M280m12015metaG_FD_155483 | JGI IMG/M metagenome (GOLD analysis project Ga0206683, IMG submission 155483) | Ammonia-oxidizing marine archaeal communities from Monterey Bay, California, United States - M2 80m 12015 | ecosystem: Environmental > Aquatic > Marine > Intertidal zone | place: USA...
TACTACTGTGGAAGAGTAGGTCGCCGCCTTCTTTAAAACCTTCATCTTTTGATGAAGGTTTTTTTTTACCTATAAAACAAAAAAAATAATGCTAGTTCAACTAAAAATAAATGTTTATATACGATTTTCTGTAATCGTGATTTGAAAAATAAAAGTTAAGCCACTTTGAAATGGTTTAAAAAAATATTTAGAAATATAATAGTTTAAAAAGTAAAGTACCTTTTAACAATAATTATTGTTTTGAATATTAAATAATTAGTAGTTAAATATTGATAATAGGTCATTATTGCTTACCACTAAATAGTAATCTTTCCCATTAATAATAATTTTCTCTAAATCTTTAGAATCACTATCAATAAAAGGTTCGTATTCTTTACTATAAACAAAATTCCCTTCATTATCACCTAATAACACATATCCATAGTTGCTGTCGTATCTTATGGTTTCGACTTCAGCATCATATATTGCACCTATTCCCATGATGTCTAATTTATTATCTTCATTAAAGTCACCAGATATCAAAGACATTGTTGGCCCTGTTTGAGCTTCATTCGGAAGATGTTTTAAACTAAAATTATCTTCACCAAGGTTTTCAATATATGTGGATTCGAATATATGTGATTTTAATTGAAAAGCGTCCTGTAAATTTTCTTCTCCATAGATTTCATTCATATCGAAACTTGCGAACTCTTTATACGTTTGAATTTTATCTAACAAAAAAGGGTTTTGTTCTGAACTACATTCTTTACCTCTTACAGGAACTAATTTTCCGTGATTAATTTTACTCATTGCTACATCTAAACTCCCATTATTATCAAAGTCTTTTGCATAAATAAATAATGGTTTTTCTTTAGATGGGTGAAATTTATTATTTTTCCCTAAATTTCCTAAAACATAATCAGTATCACCATCTCCATCATAATCTGCTGCGTTTATAGAAAACCACCAGCCTTCAGTGTTTTCAAGGCCATTCATATTGATTTCATTAAAAACACCTTGATTATTTTTAAATATAGTTGGTTTCATCCATTCTCCAACCATCATTAAATCTAGATCATTGTCATTATCATAATCTGTGAATATTGCTTCAGAAATCATTCCTATATTAGATAAATTTGGACTTGTATCTGTTACATCTATAAAATTTCCGTTTTCATTTTTTAATAAATACGATCGAGGTGGTAAAGGATAATTACCAGGAATAACATTTCCTCCTACAAATAAATCTAAATCACCATCATCATCATAATCACCAGAAATAACACTTTTTCCAGAGCTTAACATAGTTGGTAATAAATTACTTGATTTTAAAAATATTCCATCTCCATTATTGAGATAAAGTCTGTCTTGTAATAAAGGACTGTTTTTAGCTAGTTCATAACCCGCACTAACCACGTATAAATCTTGATCTCCGTCATTATCTGCATCAAAAAATAAAGAATTGGCATCTTCATACTTTGCTTCTTTTTTCCAAAGCGATTTGTTTTTTAAAGTAAATGACCCATCTTTATTTTGAAGATATAAAGCAGCTTCTGCTCCAGATGCATTACCTACAAAAAAGTCTTCTAATCCGTCACTATTAACATCTGCTTTTGAAATTGCTGTACCTTTAGTAGATTGCTTTTGTGGTATTAATAATTGTAATGAATAATCATTAAAATCATTTTCTTGGTGTTTATAATTAATATTTAATTTAGATGAGAGTATGTTTTTCTTATTAGAAAAGTATTTATTTGTATTTATAGGTTCATTTTTCGAAGATGAATAGTCAATATCTAAGGTTTGATTTGCTTTAATATTTTCCAATTTTGAGGTATGACCATCAGGCCATTTTATTAATATTTCATTTATTTGGTTTTGAGTACCAAGTCCAAAATTTAAAATATTAGAAACTGAAGATTCATAACCTCTTGTTAAATATAATTTTTGAAATTGTGTTTCATTATTTGTTTTAATAAAAACACTTGTTCCAATTCCAATGGTATTGTTTTCTGGTCCGTTTAGTTTTAATTGAATATAGTTATTATTCGAATTGTTTTTATAAAGACCTATGTTGTCATTTACATTATTAACTATAATATCTAAGTCACCATCGTTATCAAAATCTGCATAGGCAGCCCCATTTGAAAAGCTTGGGTCTTCCAGGCCCCATTCTTTTGTAACTTTAGTAAATGTTAAATCACCATTGTTTTTAAAAATATAGTTGTTTAATTTTTGAGCAGGAAGCATGTCTAAAACATCTTTTAATTGCATGGCAATACCTTTCTTGTTTATTTCACGTAATTCATTTCTAAAATCTTGATTGGTATAATCTTTCACTATACCATTAGAAATAAATACATCTTTATGCCCATCATTATCAAAATCAGCAATTAACGGTGCCCAACTCCAATCCGTTTTTGCCAATCCACTTAGTAATCCAGTTTCTTTAAATTTTCCATTACTCTGATTAACTTGTAACATATTTGACATATAGGCGTGGTGGTAACCGATCTCTACCATTGCCATAAAATTAGAAGTACTCATAGAAGCCATATTTTCTTTACTTCTTTCATGACTTTCTGGAGCCATATCAAGAGTAAGTAAATCCTCAAAGCCGTCATTATTTAAATCTGCATAATCTGATCCCATAGTATTAAAGGAGATATGATTAATTCTTGATAAAGTTTCATCTTTAAAAGTTCCATCTTTTTGATTGATATACATTACATCAGGCTCTAAAAAATCATTAGAAACATAAATGTCATCCCAGCCATCATTATTAAAATCACCAACAGCGCCGGAAAGTCCCCAAGCTTTATTGTATAAGCCTGCTTCTTTTGTAACTTTAGTAAAACGTATACCATCATTTCTATATAATTGGTCACTCGTTACTTCCTCTATATTTCTTTGTATGGCACTACTTATTTTAGAATTGTTATTAAAGTCGTACCTATAATTGACAATATATATATCTAAATCACCATCTTTGTCATAATCTAATGAATAAGCTTGAGTACTATATCCAGGGTCATCAATTCTCCATTTTTTAGCTTCTTCAACAAAAGTCCCGTTTTTTTGATTTACAAATAATAAGTTTCTTCTACCATTATCATCATTTAAAGAACCAGCTTTAGAAACATATATATCTAACCAACCATCATTATTAATATCTAACATGGTAACACCGGTAGAAAACCCTGTATAATCTTCAGTTTTTGAATCTACAGTTATGTCTTTAAATTTAAAGTCTCCTGTGTTTTTATATAATTTATTTGGTCCAAAATTCGAAACAAAATAAACATCTTGTAAACCATCATTATCTATGTCACCAACAGCTAAACCAGCACCAGTATATAAATATGGGTAATTAAGAAAGTTAAAATCCATTGATTCTTTAATATTATTTTTAAAATGAATTTTAGAGTTTTCTACACCTACTTTTGAAAACAGATTATGGTTTGTTTTTTCATTTTTATTTTCAATAGTTGTTGAATCATTTTTACAAGAAACTGTAATGATTAATAGCATTAAGATATAAATGTGTCTCATAACTTAAAAATTTAGGATAAATAAAATTTAAAGTTATAATATATAGAATTAAAGCTAAATACTATTGCTTTTTTATAAAAAATATGCAAGAATTATAGCTATTACTACTGCACTCATTTTATATATATTGAATTGATGATTTTTAGAGCTTTCAAATAAAATTGTTGTAGAAACATGAAAGAAAACTCCAATAGCAACAGCAGTAATCTCTTTGTGAAAATTTTGGATTAACTCAAAATTATTAGATAACCAATTTCCTAATGGTGTCATTAAAGCAAACAAGAACAGGAATGATAAAATTGTTGATTGCTTATATTTTGCTTTAATAAAAAATATTGATAAAATTAATGCAATTGGTATTTTATGAACCATAATGCCAATTAGTAAATTGTTGTTTTCAGTAATTGGAATACCTTCTAAAAGCGCATGAATACTTAAACTAATAAAAAGCAACCACGGGAATGTATAGTTGTACTCATGTATATGAACATGTCCGTGTTCTGCTCCTTGAGAAAAAAAATCTAAAATAATTTGAAGTAAAATTCCACCAATTATATAAACCCCTATTGATTTGCTTTGGGTTTCATATACTTCTGGTAATAATTCAAAAATGGTGAGTGCTAATAAAAATGCACCACTAAAAGCAAGATAAATAGATAATGATTTTACTTCTTTAACTTTTAGCAATAAAGCTATCACATAACCTAAAAAAACTGATAGAAAAAGTAATATGTAAACCATTATTTATTTAAATATTAAAATTAATCGACTTGATGTATCGATATTAAATTTGTTTAATTGATAATCTCCAAAACAGTGTTTTAATTTAACACCAGCTTCTTTAAAGTAATATTTAAAATCTGAAAGCGAAATAGATTTTACTTTTTCCGTAAAATTATATTCTTGATTATGATGAGTAAAATTAATATGCTTTAAAATATAACCAGCTTTAACTTCACGTTGAATATTAAATGATATTCCATCTACTATTTTAGTTTCTGAAGGAACTAAATGTTTCTCTACATAATCTGAATTTAAAAAATCGATGACTCCAAAACCATTAGGATTTAATTCCTTTTTAATAGACTTGATGGTATTTAAATTATCTTTTTCATTTTCAAAATAACCAAAACTTGTAAATAAATTAAAGACAGCATCGAATTTCTGAGGATAGGTAAGGCTCATATCATGTTCTTCAAAAAACAATTTATCATTTTCAAACTGTTTTGCATAAACAATACTTTGTGGAGATAAATCTATTCCTGTTACATAGTAACCTAATTGGTTTAAATATTTTGAGTGACGTCCTTTACCACAAGCTAAATCTAATATTTTTGAACTAGTTGAAAGGTTTAAAAATGAAGTTAGGTTTTTCATAAATAAACCAGCTTCTTTATCATCACGATTTTTATATAAAATATGGTAGTAAGGTGAATCAAACCAAGACGTGTACCAATTTTCTATATCTTTTAGCATTTAAAATTATTTGAGCTACTAAATTACTGTATTTTTGTGTTTGTTAATAAAATATGTATGGAAAAAAATTTTAAAATGATTGCCAAAACCTTGTTTGGTTTAGAAGAGGTTTTAGCTACGGAATTAAGAAAACTGGGTGCTTCCAAAGTAGAGATGGGTACTAGAAATGTTTCTTTTGAAGGGGATACAGGATTTATGTATAAAGCAAACCTTTGTTGTAGAACTGCAATTAAAATTTTAAAACCAATAACAACTTTTAATGTTTTTACTGAAGAAGATATTTATAAAAAAGTTTATGAATTTCCATGGGAGGATTTTATGGATGTTGATGGTAGTTTAGCAGTTGATGCTACCGTTTTTTCAGATAAATTTACTCATTCAAAATATATTTCATTAAAAACTAAAGATGCAATAGTTGACCGCTTTAGAGATAAGGAGGGAAGAAGACCAGATGTTGATTTAGATCACCCAACACTTAGGATTAACATTCATATAGATCGCAATATTTGCACCTTGTCACTAGACAGCTCTGGACAATCACTTCATAAACGTGGTTACAAGGTTGCAAATACGATGGCTCCTATAAATGAAGTTTTAGCTGCTGGTATGATAATGTTAGCGGGTTGGAATGGGCAAAGTGATTTATTAGATCCTATGTGTGGTAGTGGAACTATTTTAACAGAGGCCGCTATGATTGCTTGTAATATTCCGCCAAATTTAAATCGAGACGAATTTGCTTTTGAAAATTGGCTAGATTTTGATGTGGATTTGTATGAATTAATTGAAAATGCAGCTTTAAAAAAGATACGAGATTTTCATTATACCATACAAGGTTTTGATATCGAAGCTGATGTTGTAAAAAAAGCAAATGCGAATATTGAAAGTGCAAATCTCAAAGAATTTATTTCTGTTAAAAATCAAGATTTTTTTACAAGTAAAAAAGAAACAGAGCGTTCTTTGTTTGTAGTATTTAATCCTCCTTATGACGAAAGAATTCAGGTAGATGCAGAAAAACTATATGCTTCTATTGGCACTACTCTAAAGCATAAATATTCTGGAACACAGGCATGGATGATTACTAGTAATATGGAGGCCTTAAAACACGTAGGATTAAGACCTTCTCGAAGAATTAAGCTTTACAATGGTAAATTAGAAAGTAAATTAGTTCGGTATGATATGTACGAGGGAAGTAAAAAAACAAAAAAGAACCTTTAGTTTTTTATTTTTTATAAATAGGAATTAAGTAAGAAATTCCATAACCAAAACCAACTCCGAAATCACTATAGTCGTTAGTTTTATTGAAACCTGGTATGTATAAGTTGTAGAAGTTTTCAGGAACATCCTCGGAAAATTTATTTTTAAGTTGTAGATTAATGGATAAAAATAAATTGGTTAGTATTTCGGTTTTAATACCAAATATAAATTCTGCCCAATGTGCGGTCAATCCTTTATATGTGCTTGGATCAATTACCATGGTTCCAGGAAATGTTGAATCACCCGTATAAATAGTATATTCTTCAAGATTTTGATCAAAAGTTGAAAATCCATATCTCAAACCAACATAAATAGCATTGTTCATTCCCACCCAATTATTATAGGCATTAAAATCACCACCAATCTTAAAATAACTCCCTTTAGTGAAAGCTATCAAGTTACTTTCTGTCTGATTATCCTGGTCAAAACCATACTCTGCCGCTATGTAAAATCGATGTGCTAATCTGTAGTCGACCATAAATTCAAAACCAGAAAAATTTTCATCAAATAAAGAAATTGTAGGCCTGGCTAAATCAGCACCAACACGTAAACCATATTTATTATTTTTTGTTAAGGTATCATTTATAGTTCTTTCTATCTCTTGGGCAAATCCCCAATAGCATGACAGCAACAGTACCTTAATGAAAAATAGTGACGTGAGTATTTTGTTCATTTTCTATTAATGAGTAATTAATTTCTATCTCGTTAATCCAATTATCTTCTTCTACCTCTAATAGTTTTAGAAGATCTCTATATATAGTTTTGAAAGCACAAGCTCTATTTATATAGATATTATCTCTTTGATAATTAAAAGTTACCACATCTGTATTGCCATCAGTAGTCGAAGTATTTCCTTTAATAAGTAAATAATTGGTAGTGTTTGATTGCGTATTTAATGGAATTGCTATAGAATCTCTCGTCTCTGATTTGTAGAGATCAATATTTTCGTCATTAACGATAGTAGTAACTGTTAAATTTGAAACTTCTTTAGGTAGCAATGGATTTACTTTACTTTTAAATTTAATAATTAGGAAAGGTGTTTTGGGAGTTTCTTCCGTACAAATATCATCCTTTGTACAGCCTGTAATAAAAACAATAAATAAAGCTGAAAAAACTATTTTTTTTAACATATCGTTAATTTCTAGATGCTTCTTTTTTCCAAAAGTACAACATTTTCTACATGAAAAGTTTGAGGAAACATATCTACAGCTTGAGATTTACTAACGATGTAATCAACATCTAATAATTCAAGGTCTCTAGCTTGTGTTGCACTATTACAGCTAACATAAATAATTTTATCAGCCGAAATTTTAAGCAATTGTTTGATTACGTCTTTATGCATACCATCTCGAGGAGGATCGGTTATTATAACATCAGGTGTTCCATGTTGATTAATAAAATCATCATTAAACACTTTTTTCATATCACCTACAAAAAACTCTGTATTTTCAATATTATTAAATTGAGCATTTTCTTTAGCGGCTTCAATTGCCTCTGGAACCGATTCGATTCCTATAACTTTTTTTGCTTTTTTTGAAACAAATTGAGCAATAGTTCCAGTTCCAGTGTATAGATCAAAAACTATTTCATTACCTGTTAAGCCAGCAAATTCTCTTGTGATTTTATACAGTTCGAATGCTTGTTCCGAATTGGTTTGGTAAAAAGATTTAGCGTTTATTTTAAAACGTAATCCTTCCATTTCTTCAAAAATATGATCATTTCCTCGATAGCAAATTACATCTTGATCATAGATAGTATCATTACCTTTTGAATTAATCACATATTGCAAGGAAGTGATTTCAGGAAATTTTGCACTAACAGCATTTAATAATAATTCTCGATTTATTTGATCTTCATAAAAAAACTGAAGCAAAACCATCAAATCTCCTGTTGAAGAAGTACGTAACATTAAGGTACGCAAAAGACCCTCTTTATGACGATTATTGAAGAAAGTGAGATTTAATTCTTCAGCTTTGTTTTTTACAAAATTTCTAATAGCATTACTCGGATCTCTTTGTAAAAAACAAGAGTCAATATCTAATATTTTATCCCACATACCCGGAATATGAAACCCGAGTGCATTTCGGTTTTCAATTATTTCATCGCTTTTAATTTGATCTAGAGTCAGCCATTTACTATTACTGAAAGAAAACTCCATTTTATTACGATAAAAATACTGTTTTTTTGATCCTAAAATTGGGACTATTTCTGGTAATTCAATTTTACCTATACGTATTAAATTATTCTCGACTTCTTTTTGTTTATAGTATAATTGATGGCTGTAATCCATAAATTGCCACTTACACCCACCACATGTCCCAAAATACTCGCATTTAGGGTCGACTCTCTTTTCTGAATATTTAGAAAATAAAATAGCAGATCCCTCGTAATAACTTTTTCTCTTTTTAGTAGTCTGAATAGTGCATACATCACCCGGCACCGCATTATTCACAAATACTACTTTTCCATCTGGTGCAAATGCAATCGATTTTCCTTTAGCACCTGCATCTACTATTTCAACATCTTCAAATATCTTTTTTCGTCTATTTTTTCCCATGAGAACAAAAATAAGAATAGCTATAAAAACATAATCAGAAAAACTAATTATATTTTTTTAACTAGTTAATAGGCAAAATATCATTTCTTGAATATTCTAAAATTTAGTAAATTGCAAAACAAGGGTGATTTCTCTCCTATGCTGAATTTTCGAGTCTACGAAAGGATAAAGGTAATGTAGGAATTGTATTTTTTTAATTTTAAAATTTATTAGTCATGGATGTAGTTGAAAAGATCTCATCACAAAAAGCAATTAATTTAGAAAATGAGTACGGCGCTCATAATTATCATCCGCTCCCAGTTGTTTTAGATCGCGGTGAAGGAGTATTTGTTTGGGATGTAGAAGGAAAGAAATATTATGATTTTCTCTCCGCTTATTCTGCAGTTAACCAGGGTCACTGTCACCCTAAAATAATTAAGGCTTTAACAGAACAAGCCCATAAATTAACACTGACTTCAAGAGCATTTCATAACGATATTCTAGGAACTTATGAAAAATATATCTGCGATTATTTTGGATTTGAAAAAGCACTACCTATGAATAGTGGAGCAGAGGCTGTCGAAACAGCAATAAAACTTACAAGAAAATTTGCTTACGAAAAGAAAGGGATAGAAGAAAACAAAGCAGAAATTATCGTTTGTGAAAATAATTTTCATGGTAGAACAACAACTATCATTTCTTTTTCAAACGATGAAGATGCTCGTAAAAATTTTGGACCCTATACTGCAGGTTTTATAAAAATTGAATACGACAATCTTGAGGCATTAGAAAAGGTGTTAAAATCAAATTCAAATATTGCAGGGTTTTTAGTGGAACCAATTCAAGGAGAAGCTGGAGTTTACGTTCCTTCTGAAGGATATCTTTCGAAAGCAAAAAAAATATGTGAACAGTATGATGTTTTATTTATTGCTGACGAAGTGCAAACGGGAATCGCTAGAACAGGACGATTGTTAGCCACTTGTGGCAATTGTAATTGTTCTGATAAAAGCTGTAGCGAAATACCAGATGTAAAGCCAGATATATTAATTTTAGGAAAAGCAATAAGTGGCGGAGTGTATCCTGTTTCTGCAGTTTTAACAACTAATGAAATAATGGATGTTATAAAGCCTGGTCAACATGGTTCTACTTTTGGAGGCAACCCTCTGGCGTGTGCTGTTGCTATTGCTTCACTTGATGTAGTAAAAGAGGAAAAGTTAGCTGAAAATGCGGATAGGTTGGGTCAGTTATTTAGAAGTGAAATTTCAAAATTTATCGAAACTACCGAATTAGTCTCTGGAGTAAGAGGTAAAGGGTTGTTAAACGCGATTCTTATAAATGACACCGAAGACAGTAAAACAGCTTGGAATCTTTGTCTGAAGCTTAGAGATAATGGTTTGTTAGCGAAACCAACACATGGTAATATTATTCGATTTGCCCCACCTTTAGTAATGACTGAGGAGCAACTCATGGATTGTGTTTCAATAATTAAAAAGACCATCAACGAATTTGATTTCTAACTAGATGAAACTTGGTGATTATGTTTCTGTTTTGGATGAAGACGTTTCCGGTAAAGTAGTTTCTATTGTAGGAAATAAAATTACCATAATTGATTTGGATGGTTTTCAACAACAATATTTAAAAAATGAATTAGTCTTCCAATCTGGAGAATTATCAGACTTGGCAAATTCTATTGAAAATATTTCAGAGATTATTTCTGAAAAAGAACAGAAAAAACATAAATTTTCTTCAAAAGTAAAATCAAAAGAAAGAACAGCTCCTAAGATGGAAGTAGATTTGCATATCCATCAACTGGTTTCAAACACTAGAAATATGGATAATTTTGAAATGTTAAATTTTCAATTAGAAACTGCCAGAAGAAAAATAGCTTTTGCAATAACAAAAAAAATACAGAAAATTGTGTTTATTCACGGTGTTGGTGAGGGAGTTTTAAAGTACGAATTAATTAGGGTTCTCAAAGAATACGAAGGGCGCCTCAAGTTTTATGATGCTGATTACCAAAAATACGGACTAGGCGCTACAGAGGTTTATATTTTTCAGAGTAAACAGTAGCTTTTTAAAATTCGGGAGTGAGCGAAACGGTTCCGTTAATTATATTGTTTTGGTTCCCAAGTACCATAGTTTCTTTGGTTATTTGTTCTGTTCCGTTAACAAGAATAAGATTGTTGATTATTAATTCAATATCGCTTGTTAATTGGTAAGTATGAATTTTATATTGATTAATAGTATTGTTATTGGTGATGTTTTCATTTAAATAATCAGGGATATTCGAGATTGTAAAATCATTTGTTGGATCTAAATCTCCGTTAGCATCTTCATACCTTGTTAAAACAAAGTCGTTATCATCATCCACATCTAAATAATCAGGAATTAAATCACCGTCTGTGTCTAAAGGGAATTCAGAAATTCCTTCTAAAAAATCGGGCCCTAGTTCATTAATAGTAGGAACATTATCTCCATCATCATCATCATCATAATAATCTAACAGACCATCATTATCAGAATCTAAGTCACTTGTTATATCCTCTGTAATTCCATCGTTATCGTCTTTTATTACAATTGTTGTGAGCTGAACTAAACCAGATTCTCCATAATATTCATTAGTTACATTTGGTGTAATTGGCGGGATACTGCTACAAAAGTAATCGTCATCGATATCATCGTCATATTTTCTGTAATTAACCAGATATGAAGTGCCATTTAGTATATACTCTTTGATTCCATTTTCAATAAACAAAATATCATTCGTTTCTAAAACTAGAGATATACTTTCTGCAGCAAATGAGTTATTTATATTATAAAATGTATAAGAACCAATTCCGCCACAAGTTTTTAAATTATTACTGACAAAGTTAAAATCAGTTACGATGACATCACCATCATCACAAGACGCTAATAGGCTTATTATTATTAGAATAAAAAAAAATTTACGCATAAAGAAATCTTTATACAAAGAAACAATATTTCTTTATTATGAAACTATAATAAATTGTATTTTTGGCCATTATGAGAAAAATCTATTTTGATAACGCTGCGACAACCCAAGTCAGAAAAGAGGTTGTTGACAAGGTAGCAGAAATATTAAGTACCGAATTCGGTAACCCTTCCTCAACTCACTCTTTCGGAAGATCTTCTAAATCTATTCTTGAAAATTGCAGAAAAGAAATTGCTGCTCATTTTAAAGTGACTGCAGCAGAAATAATCTTTACTTCAGGAGGAACAGAAGCAGATAATTTAATAATAAATAGTTGTGTAAGAGATTTAAAAGTTGGGCGAATAATCACGAGTAAAATTGAACATCATGCTGTTTTACACACAATACAGGACTTAAGTAGTGAGCTTAATATTCAAGTAGATTATGTTCAATTAGATCAAAATGGTATGATCAATTATGATCATTTAGAAAATCTTCTAAAAATATCTCCATCAAAAACTTTAGTTAGTTTAATGCACGTGAATAACGAAATTGGGAATATTTTAAACATCGATAAAGTAGCAACTATTTGTAAGGATTATAATGCTTTGTTTCATAGTGATACCGTTCAATCTGTAGGTCACTATAATTTAGATTTTTCAAAAATACCTATTGATTTTGCAGCTGTTGCAGCCCATAAGTTTCATGGACCTAAAGGGATTGGATTTGCATTTGTCAGAAAAAATTCAGGCTTAAAAGCGTCCATTAAGGGAGGAGAACAAGAGCGAGGTTTAAGAGCAGGTACAGAGGCTGTTTATGCAGTAGCTGGTCTTAATGAAGCTTTGAAATTATCATATCAACATCTTACAGAAGAAACAAACTACGTAAAATCGATAAAAAATTATTTTAAGGATACTTTGTTAAGGGAAATTCCAGATGCTAAACTAAATGGTTGTTGCGGAGATGATGATTTAAGTACGTACACATTACTAAACGTTTTATTACCTATTCCGCCAGAAAAAGCATCATTGTTATTATTCCAACTTGATTTAAAAGGAATTGCATGTTCTAAAGGTTCTGCTTGTCAGAGTGGAAGCTTAAGTGGATCCCACGTTTTATCAGAAATTCTATCAAAAGAAGATATGTTAAAACCATCTTTACGTTTTTCTTTCTCAACCTTCAATACTACGGAAGAAGTTGATTTTGTAATAGAAACTCTAAAAGAATTAATGAACTCTTAATATCTAAAATTTCATTGTCGTTCTGATATTAAACACACGAGGTGTTAAATAATTGGGAATTGCATACTGCACTTTTGTATAGACATCTCTTACAAATGTATTAGTTATTGAGTTTTGAACATCAAAAATATTAAATATTTCAAGACCAACGGTCAGCTCTCTAAAAGCTTTTAGAACTCCTGTTTTTTTTAATTTATTATCATTTATTAATATGTATGAAAATCCAACGTCAGCTCTCTTATAATCTGGTAATCTTGTTTGATAATTATATGGATCTGCATAACTAGGCGACCCACCTGGCAAACCAGTATTGTAAGTTAGGTTTAAGTAGAGTTTTAAGTCGGGTATTACTTTTATGTAATCTTGAAATAAAACTGAAAATTTTAATCGTTGATCAGAGGGCCTAAAAATATAACCTCTATCATCAATATTCTCCTTTGTTTTTAAATACCCAATACTTACCCAACTTTCAGTTCCAGGTACAAATTCACCAGCCAGTCTCACATCAGCTCCATAGGCAAAGGCAACTGCATTATTTCTAGCTCGATAGCGTATTCTTACATTTTCTAGTGTGTAAGGATTTACATCCGTTAGTGACTTATAGTACAGTTCAGTATTTAAAGAGAAAGGTCTACCCCATAAGTCAAAACTGTAATCATTCCCTACTACTAAATGAATTGATTGTTGTGCTTTTACTTCAGGATTTACAGCGCCTAACGAATCCCTTAATTCCCTATATAAAGGGGGTTGATGGTAAAAGCCTCCTGATACTCTAAAAAGCACATCAGCTTCCCAATCAGGTTTCAAGGAGGCCTGAATTCTTGGACTAAAAACAGTTTGGGAGTTGTTCTTCAACCCTTTCCCACCGACGGTCCAGTGGTGTGCTCTAACTCCAGCATTAAGCCAAAGATCATTGTTTCCAAGGCTGGCTCTTTTACTCCATTGAATAAAACCAGAGATGCGATCAATTTGAACATCATTAGTTGCTCTAACAGAGGTATATGGAACAATAGGAGAGATGAAGGGATCATAAGGTTCGTTATTTCCAAGGTCTCCAATTGGCGGACGAATGGAGAATCCAGCCGAATCAATGACTTCATATTCTTGGATTCGATCTCGAATATCTTCATGGGTGTATTTTATTCCGTAATCAACTTTACTATCATCAATCGATAAAATACCTTTGTGTTCCAAATTTACAAATAGTGCATCTAGATCATTCCTTGCATGGGTTAGCTGAGAACCAATACCTTCTGTAAATTCAACTTCACCGAGATTTTCTCCGCCGATATCAGTATTCACTTCTCCCAATCTGTATTCAGCAAAAATATCATAATGCTCTTGTTCTTTTGAATGATAAATAGAACCAATTAGTTTTGCAGTATAATCATCAGATACTACATAAGTCCCCTTTAGAGCTCCAAAATAAGTTTGGTATTGATCTACTTCTTGTCCTTCATAAAAAACTAGTAGCGCTACGGGGTCGGTGATGGTTCCAAAGTTAGTTTGTCTGGTAAGTGGTTCAAATTGATAATCGTTAATAGATATATTTCCTAGAAAATTTAATTCAAATTTATTGGTAATTTTATAGCTTAAATAAGCTTGTGCATCTGCAAATACTGGTTTATAGTTTGATTCAGTTTCTGTTGAGTTTACAAACAAGCTGTTGTTTCTGTAACGAGCCCCGACAATACCGTTGAATCTACCGTTTTTGGAAATTCCTCCTGAAGAAATATTAGCTCCTAATAAACTTAAATCTGCAGTGGCTTCAAACGCAACTGGCTTTCGATATGTGATGTCCAAAACAGAAGAAAGCTTATCTCCGTATTTTGCTTGAAAACCTCCAGCTGAAAAATCAACTTTAGAGGTTAAGTCGGTATTTACAAAACTAAAACCTTCTTGTTGACCACTTCGGATTAGAAAGGGTCTATAAACCTCGATTTCGTTTACATATACCAGGTTTTCATCGTAATTACCACCTCTTACTGCATATTGTGTACTTAATTCATTATTACTATTTACACCTGGCAAGGATTTAATTAAATTTTCCACTCCTGCATTTGCTCCGGGTATTTTTCGAACAGCTTCAGGACTTATAGTGGTAATTCCTTCAATTCTTTTTCTTTTATTTCTTGAAATTACAACCTCTCCAATCTGTTCAATTGCTAAACTCATTACTGGATTAATCTCAAAGTCTGAATTTGCGCTCAAAGCTGGAACAGAGATTTGAATACTTTTAAAAGTTACATGGGAAAATACTAGAGTTAATTCCTTTTTTGGTGGCACTTCAAGAGAGTAAAATCCATCAAAATTTGTTTGTGTGCCATCATTTTCAACAGTAACATTTACCTCAGCTATTGGGATGTCGTTTTCATCGAGAACGATTCCTTTTATAATAGCATTCTGAGCTGAGAGGCTGCAAAAAGAAATGGTAAGTATAAATATGAGGATCGAAGTGTATGTTTTCAATTTGAGTTTATATTTATTTTCTAAAAAAGGTTGATTCAAATGTAGTATTATTTCCAACATTATCAATGACAATTAGTTTCAAATTATTTTCCACCTCAGAAATGATTTGGTCATTAAAGTCGTAGGTTAAAACGTCTTTTTTGTAATCATATTCCATCAAAATAAACTTTCCGTTAATAGTAGCTCTGTAGGAGCTTATTCCACTTAAATCATCGGTAATTTTAATTTTTAAAGTTTTATTCTTACTAATCCATTTTTTGTTTAAAAAATTTATAGGTTTTATTTCTGGTTTTTTTGTGTCGACTGCTAAAACGAAGGTGCCTAACTTTTTTGTTTTTGCAGTTAATCTATTTCCTTTTTTGGATGTTTTGACATAATAAGGGGTCTTTTTGTAATTGAGCCTACCAATGTAGAGTTTATCAATATCTGTTTTGTTATAATTTGATATATCTGTAGTGATAGAGATTTTCTTATGAAGTGGCACAACATCTTTGTGTAGTTTTAGAGTGTCGATTTTTACGTCAATGTCGAGATAGGTATCTTCATAAAAACTATTTGCTGGAATATAAACATTAAATTTACCCTTTGTTATCGAAGATCCTTCTTGCGCATATATAAAATCTTCTGTTTTATTTACTATTGCTGGTGTTAATGCTTCAAGTCGTTCCCCGATTATAGGGATTGAAATAGAAACAGTATTATTATTAAAATCTGTGACTTTTATCAAATAGTTTGAATTTAATTGATCTTGAATATCTAGGATTCCGTTGCCTGTTTCATTTTTTATAATGCTTAGAGGGTTATTTGATTCTCTAAAAAGTTTTTGAATGCGAATCTTATTGTTTTTAAAATAGTTGTAATCAATATATCTATTTATATAACCAGTCTCAGCAAATGAAAATTTTTCAAAGACAACTTTAAAATTTTGCTTACCATTATAAAAAGTATCGACTTCGTAAACACCATTTTTATTTGAAGCTCCATTTTGTTGGTCAAAGGCAGAAATACCAAATCCAATCTTTCCAAATGCAGTTATGTTTTCAGCTTTATAGGATCCATCTTTTTGTAAAATGAGCCTGATTTTAACAGGATTTTTAGATTGATTAATTTGAGAACTTTTATCTAGAGGATATGCATATAAATTTGTTACAATCGGATCTCTGCTATCTGGGATAGTAATTCCAAAAAGGAGTGGATTCATTGGCCGAGAATTTTTATCCCTTATTTCAAAATGTAAATGAGGTCCTTCACTACTACCGCTGTTTCCAGTATATCCGATTAAATCTCCTTTTTTTACTTTAAGTTGATTTGCTTCAGGGAATAATTCAATCTCATAAGATTCTTTTTTGTATTGAGCATTTTTAACAAATTTTTGAATGGTATCACTGTATTTTTTCAAATGCGCATATACAGTTTGGTATCCAGTTGGATGTTTTAAATAAAGTGCTTTACCATAACCAAAATGAGAAACTTTTATCCTGTTGACAAAACCATCAGCCGGAGCGTAAATAGGAATTCCTGATTGCTGTTGTGTTTTTATATCCAATCCACTATGGAAATGGTTATTTCTTAATTCTCCAAAATTTCCAGAAAGAACAAGTGGAATTTTTACAGGGTTACTAAAATAATTTTCTGGAAGTTCTTCCTGAGCAAATAATGAAGCGCAGCAGAGAAAAAATAAAACTTTAATCTTTTTCATAGTGTAAAATTTGTGATACGCTATAAATAATTGTTGGGAGTTAATCAATTTATCAGACAAGTCATCAATATTACAAAATTATTTACTTTTTAATTGGCTTTTCATCAAGCGATTGTTAACTTTGTAAAAATAGTATTGAATTAATTGTTAATGAGTAATCTATCAGGAATTGTTGATTCTTTAGAGAGTAGGGTTGTTAAACTGCTTCAAGAATATGAAAATTTGAAGCGGCTGAATACTAAATTGGAAGATGAAATTACAACTTTAAAATCTCAACAAGATCAAAACATCATAGAAATCGATTCCTGGAAAGAAGAATGTAATACGTTAAGAATCGCAAATTCAATGCTTGGCAGTAATAAACATAAACGAGAAACAAAACTCAAAATAAATGAATTAGTTCGGGAAATTGACAAATGCATCACCCAACTTTCTGAATAAAAAAATGTCAAACCAACAAAAAATAAAACTATCAATAGCAGACAGAGTGTATCCATTAACAACTACACCTGAACAAGAAGAAGCCCTAAGGAAAGCTACAAAGAAGATAGATGAAATGATTAAAAGGTTTGAAAAAAGTTATGCTGTAAGAGACAAGCAAGATGTATTGGCCATGTGCGCACTACAATTTGCAACTCAAGTAGCTCAAAAAGAAATAGATAAATTAGAAGATAGTCAACATATTGAAGATCAAATTGAAAAATTAAATCAAATGTTGCACGATTTTTAAATCGTAACGTTCTTAAAATAAGGTTACTGCCTACATTAATACTATTTTTGGTAAACTCAACGCGAATTCTTTAAAAAGGGCGAGTTGTAGTTGCAAAAGCGAGCCGTGTCCCAAGGGAGAGCGGATACTTGACCAACTCATTAACCCTAAACTTGTTTTAAGGAGTTTATACAAAACCAGCTATTAATGTAGGTTTTTTTATGAATAAAACTCAAGTATATGAGTACTTGAATTCAAAAGAATATAGATATGAATGATATAATATTACCCGTAATAATAGGAGTTGTAGCAATAATTGTAGGTTATGGTATTGCAAAGATTCTTGAAAAAAATAAAGCTTCCCACATTATTAAGTCTGCCAAAAAAAGGGCGACTGCAATTGCTAAACAGGCAGGTAAAGCAGAATCACTTAAAAAGGACAAAATGTTACAGGCAAAAGAAAAGTTTTTAGAATTAAAGGCTGAGCATGAAAGGGTCATTTTAAATAGAGATAAAAAAATATCTGAAGCTGAGAAAAGAACGAGAGAAAAAGAATCCAAAGTGAGCAGTGAATTAGCAAAAACTAAAAATTTAAATTCAAGTCTAGAATCTAAGAAAAATGAGTACAATGAAAGACTAACTTTCCTTGACAAACGACAAGCAGAAATAGATAAAATGCATCGCAGACAAGTAGAACAACTTGAAGTCATTTCAAGTCTTTCAGCGGATGACGCAAAGGCTCAATTAATGGAGAGTATAAAAGATGAGGCTAAAACAGATGCCATGGCATATATCCAAAACTCCCTTGAAGAAGCTAAATTAACAGCCCAGCAAGAGGCAAAGAAAGTTGTCATTAATACCATCCAGCGAATAGGGACTGAAGAAGCAGTAGAAAACTGTGTTTCCGTTTTTAATTTAGAAAGTGATGATGTAAAAGGCCGGATTATTGGACGAGAAGGTAGAAATATTCGCGCTATAGAGGCTGCGACTGGAGTAGAAATAATTGTTGATGACACTCCAGATGCTATCATATTGTCTTGCTTTGATTCTGTTAGAAGAGAAATAGCTCGTTTGTCATTACACAAATTAGTGACTGATGGGCGTATTCACCCTGCCAGAATTGAGGAAATAGTTAAAAAGACTAAAAATCAAATAGAAGAAGAGATCAAAGAAGTAGGAAAAAGAACCGTAATAGATCTTGGAATTCATGGGCTTCACCCAGAATTAATTAAAGCTGTAGGAAGAATGAAATTTCGTTCCTCCTATGGTCAAAATCTATTACAACACTCTCGTGAGGTTGCAAAACTTTGTGGAGTGATGGCCTCTGAACTTGGTTTGAATCCTAAATTAGCCAAAAGAGCCGGTTTATTACATGATATAGGAAAAGTCCCAGAAACAGAAACAGAACTACCTCATGCTTTATTAGGAATGCAGTTAGCAGAAAGGCACGGTGAAAAGCCAGACGTTTGTAATGCGATTGGAGCCCACCATGATGAAATTGAAATGAACAGTTTGTTGTCACCAATAATTCAAGTTTGTGATGCGATTAGTGGAGCAAGACCCGGAGCAAGACGACAAGTATTAGACTCTTATATTCAACGTTTAAAAGATTTAGAGGAAGTGGCATTTGGATTTAAAGGAGTCAACAAGGCATATGCCATTCAAGCCGGTCGTGAACTTCGAGTTATGGTAGAAAGCGAAAAGGTAAGTGATGAAAAAGCATCAGAATTGTCTTTTAATATTTCTCAAAAAATCCAAACAGAAATGACTTATCCGGGTCAAGTAAAAGTAACTGTTATAAGGGAAACAAGAGCAGTGAATATTGCAAAGTAATTATCTTCTTGGATGAAAATTATTAATTACTTGAGTTAAATGACTTTTATCGATGTGAGTGTAAATTTCAGTAGTAGTTATACTTTCATGACCTAACATTTGTTGAATTGCTCTTAAATCTGCACCGTTCTCTAGGAGATGAGTAGCAAATGAATGTCTGAAAGTATGTGGGCTGATTTTTTTTCGTATTCCAGCTTTGATTGTCAAATCCTTCACAATTTGAAATATCATAGCTCTCGTTAAATTATTCCCTCTTCTGTTTAAGAATAAAGTATCTTTTGCTGAGGGTTCTATATTTTGGATAGCTCTGATTTCGTTTTTGTAAATACTAATGTATTTGACCGTTACATTCCCTATTGGAATAAACCGTTGTTTGTTTCCTTTTCCTGTAACTTTAATAAAACCTTCATCAAAAAATAAATCGGATAGTTTAAGATTTATTAATTCTGAAACACGCAAACCACAACCATATAGTGATTCAATGATAGCTCTATTTCTTTCCCCTTGTGGTTTGCTCAAGTCAATGGTAGCGATTAATTGATCTATTTCTTTCACAGATAACGTATCTGGTAACTTTCTTCCGGTTTTGGGACTTTCAATATGATCTACGGGATTTGTTGTTCGATATTCTTCAAAAACTAAATAATTAAAAAAACCTTTCAAGCCAGAAATTATTCTGCTTTGCGAACGGGGATTCACCTCTTTCGCAATGTGATAAACAAATTCTTGGATGATTTCTCTATTTATGATTACTGGTGAATCTTTAATTGAGGAATCATCAAGCCATTTCACTAATTTTTTAATATCAAAAGAATAGTTTGAAATTGAATTTTCTGACAATCCTCTTTCAATCTTTAAATAATCCTGATAATATTTTAAAGCATCCAACCAGTTCATTTGTAGAAAATAATTAATTACAACTATTAAACATAATGTATAAATTTTTATTAGGCAAACGACTGAATTAATTATATTTGAAAAACTAAAAATTAACACAATTATGAAAAAAATTATTTTTTTATCGCTTATGGTATTATTTACTGCTAAATCCCTTTCGCAAGGAGTAGATTTAGGGATCAAGGTTGGGGCAAATTTTGCCACACTCACTGAATTACCAAATGTAGACACCAGAACGGGTTTAAACTTTGGTGCATTTTTTACCATTAAATTTAATGACAAGATTGCGATACAAGGAGATGTCCTTTATTCACAACAAGGTGCAGAATTTGATTTAGACAAAGTAGATTTAGATTATGTAAATGTGCCTATTGTTTTTAAATATTACCTTGTTAAAAAGCTCAATCTTCATATTGGTCCCCAATTTGGTTTTTTGGTAAGCGATTTTGATGCTAGTGAATTTGAAGATAGTTATGAATCAACAGATGTATCTGGTGTTGTCGGACTTGGTCTAGATTTACCACTAGGCTTTAGAGTTGACGGGCGTTATAATTTTGGTCTAACCGAATTCCTTCCCGATGTAAAAAACAATGTTTTTAGCTTGTCTGTAGGCTGGACACTTCTTTAATTTATTTTGAAATTGACCTTTTTTTGCTATAGTATTCATTGTTCATAATTAATGACAGTAATTATAGAACTTATAAATTTTAGACTACAATCTTATTTAATATGCTGAAAAACAGTGCACTATGCTATTATTAAAAATAATAGTTATTAACATTTGATTGTTAATAACCTATTTGGCTTATGGTAGAATAGTATTTTTCTTTATTTAAATTTGAAGAACAATAATCAAAATTATAAATATTATGAAAAATTTTTTACTTTTTATTGCTTTAGTAAGTTTTAGTTTTGCTTCAGCACAGATTACAACAAATGCAGGAACTTTTAATAAGCCTGGTGAAGGTGAGACTGCTTTTGAATTTCAATTTATGCCAAATTTAGATGGCAACGCAATGTTTGCTGACAGAGGAATGACAGTAATGATGAGAAAATTTAGTTCTGATACTAAAGCTGTTCGTTGGTCTGCATCTCTTGATGTGGCAGATAGTGGTGTTGAAGGTTCTGACATGACTTATGCTGTTGGTTTAGGTTATGGTATTGAAAATCATTTCGCAGGTGCTGAGCGTTTATCAACATACTGGGGTTACGGAGGTAGCTTAGGATATGCTGATGGAGGAGACTTGATGGATGATGAAGGCGGTGTTGTAGAGACGGATGGTACTTTCGCTATTGGAGCTAATGTATTTTTAGGAGCAGATTATTATATTATTCCTAAAGTATATATTGGACTTGAAATGGGTTATGGTCTTGGGCTAGCGTCTGGAAATGACATTACTGCTTGGGGATTAACAGGTGGTGTAAACGGAATGATGAGAGTTGGTTTTAGATTATAATCTAACTACTAAATAATTTTAAAAGGAGCCATTGGCTCCTTTTTTTTAAACCGAAATTTTTGTTTCGGTTTTTTAATACCATAACTTTTGTATTTTTACTTTATGAAAAACTTTATTATCATCAATGGACCTAATTTAAATTTATTGGGTAAACGAGAACCACTTATTTATGGGGATCAAACTTTTGAGGATTACTTTATTAGTTTACAAAAAAAATATCCAGCACTTAATTTATCGTACTTTCAATCTAATATAGAAGGTGAGCTCATTGATAAACTTCAGAATGTTGGATTCATATTAGATGGTATTATTTTAAATGCTGCTGCTTATACGCACACCTCAGTGGGAATTGGAGATGCAGTGAAGGGAATTACTGTACCAGTAGTGGAGGTACATATATCCAATACTTTTTCTCGAGAAGAATTTAGACATCATTCCTACATTTCCCCAAATGCAAAAGGAATTGTTTTGGGCTTTGGTTTGAAAAGTTATGAATTGGCATTAAAAAGTTTTCTGTAAAAAAAACACCCTATTTTCATAGAGTGTTTTTTATACTTATTAAATAAATCTTTAAAGATGTATTACTTCGTCATAGGCATCTGCAACGGCTTCCATTACCGCTTCACTCATGGTCGGGTGAGGGTGTATAGTCTTTAATACTTCGTGACCTGTAGTTTCTAACTTCCTACCCAACACTGCTTCAGCTATCATATCGGTGACTCCAGCCCCAATCATATGACATCCTAACCATTCTCCATATTTAGCATCAAAGATTACTTTAACAAAGCCGTCTTTGGTGCCAGCGGCACTTGCTTTTCCGGAGGCTGAAAATGGAAATTTACCTACTTTAATATCATATCCTTCTTCTAATGCTTGCTTTTCGGTGTATCCTACAGAAGCGATTTCTGGAGTTGCGTAGGTACAACCGGGAATGTTGCCATAGTCTATAGCTTCAACATGCATTCCTTTTATTTTTTCAACACAAGTAATGCCTTCAGCTGATGCAACATGAGCTAATGCTGGTCCAGGGACTACATCACCTATAGCGTAATAACCAGGTATATTTGTTTGGTACCAATCGTTTACGATTATTTTGTCTCGATCTACCATGATTCCTACTTCTTCCAACCCAATATTTTCTATATTGGATTTAATACCTACAGCAGAAAGAACAATATCTGCTTCTAGGATCTCTTCTCCTTTTTTTGTTTTTACAGTAGCTTTTATTTTTTTACCGGTAATGTCTACACTCTCAACGGAAGCGTTGGTCATAACTTTGATCCCTGCTTTTTTGAATGATCTTCCAAACTGCTTGGAAACCTCTTCATCTTCCAAAGGTACTAGGTTCGGTAGGTATTCAACAATTGCTACATCCGTTCCCATGGCATTGTAAAAATGGGCAAATTCAACTCCAATGGCACCGCTTCCAACAACAATCATACTTTTCGGTTGTTTTTTTAAAGTCATTGCTTCTCTATAGCCAATAACTTTTTC
>Ga0206683_10000728_pt1 | contig 23449 bp, 18 predicted proteins | sample M280m12015metaG_FD_155483 | JGI IMG/M metagenome (GOLD analysis project Ga0206683, IMG submission 155483) | Ammonia-oxidizing marine archaeal communities from Monterey Bay, California, United States - M2 80m 12015 | ecosystem: Environmental > Aquatic > Marine > Intertidal zone | place: USA...
TTTTTTCAACTATCACTGATGGAGCACCAAGCCATCCATGTTTATCAAGTAACTTATACATAAACCCAGTTAGCTCATAAGCATCTTGATCAATTTCTTTTATTCTTATAACGTTTCCATGGGTTTCTATGGCTTCCATATAATCTCTTAGAGAATCATAAGGACCAGTTCCATATTTACTGTTCTGCTTTAGAGCTTTTTTTGCCATGCGTTTTATTTTTGATGTAATTAGATTTGATAACTATTGTATCGAGCTATAAGAAATAAAAAAGACCTCAGTACAAATATACTGAGGTCTTTAGTAGTTTTTAAGACTTACCAGCGTTTGGTATATCTTATACCGATTTCTCTAGGACGATTGGTATATTGCCTTCCGTTTCCAAAGAAGAAGTCAAAGTACCAGTCATTCACAGCAATTTCTGCTCTTTCATCGGTTATGTTATTGATGAAGAAATCCATTTCCCAATCATCACCCATTACACCAACTTTCGCATCCATTATGGTGTATGATTTTTGCAAGAATTGAGATCCTGGTTGAACCGCACTTACCGTATCACCAGTGTATGCGACAGACGCTCTCATGTAGGCTTCATTTCCACCAAATGCATTTGTTGATACTGTTTTATCAATCCATAAACTTCCTTTGAACTCAGGAACTTGTGGCAATCTTGATCCGCTAGGAGCTGATCCATCAGATAAAGCAGTTTCAGTTTCTGCAGTCACCCATTGTGAGTTAAAGCCCAGTTCTGTATTTTCTCCAATCGCTGCAAGCAATTCTAATGACAGTCCGTCAGATCCAGCATTACCTAAGTTTGCCACCACTTTCTGCCAAGGCTGACCACATTGTGGAGCAGGGTAATTACCTAAGTTTGCTACCACTTTCTGCCAAGGTTGACCACATTGTGGAGCAGGGTAGGACCCTTCAACACCACAAGGAAGGTTACTTGGATCGACTAGTTCAATTTGATAATCTTCCCAATCCATCGTGAAGTAGGTAAGGTTTAATCTTACTCGACCATCAGCTAGAGTTGTTTTGTAACCGAACTCATAATTCATTAAGAAATCTGATTCATAAACATCAGGATAAATTGGTGCACTAGAGCGTCCACGATTCACACCACCAGGTCGATAACCTTCTGAATAAAGTGCATAAACCATGCTGTCATCATTAATGTTATATTTGATACTGACCTTTGGTACAAAGTCACTTTGACTCTCATTATCACGTTTGTTCTTAGGGAGCACTCCATCAGCTGTTAAAGCACCTTTTGGATTTTCTACCCAATATTTCTTATCCGCTTCACGATCAAAGAAACGACCACCAACGGTTAATTCCCAATTCTCATCAAATCGATAGTTCACTTCTCCAAAAACAGCCATTGTTTCCCAATTGGTTCTATCGTATGAGGCCCACCAAACATCGGTTGGCGCTATTGGTAATCTATCAGGAAGGTAGGTAGCAACTGATGCTACTTGACTGGCATAACCTGCAGAATCTCTATAACCAACGGTTTGTGTTTCAAAATCCCATCCTTCTTCACGTTCTTGGTAGAACAGTCCAACAAGCCAATCTAGATCATCTGTTTCATTGGAGAGTCTAAATTCTTGTGTTTTTGATGAGTTCCATTGAACCAAGGTATTAAATCCTGGTACATCATTATAAGCATAAGAAGTTCCTGCTGGTTGGAAGCAATACCTACTAGCGGATGCATAACCGTTATAGTAATAACAGAATGTTCCAAAATACATAGAATAGGTAGTTCTATCATTGACATAAAATACATCTCTATCAAAGTAAGAGGTTGCAGAAATTAATTTTGCAAAACCTAGATCTTTCTCAATGGTTAGTGACAATTGAGTCCAATCATCGTCTCTTGGTTCATCATAAAATGAGACTCTTTGTAGGTCTCCAACCGTTGGATCAAAATAGTTATAGCCATCGGCTGAATTGCTTTGAGTGGAAATACCGGCCATAACATAACCATCATCTTGTTCCCATTTAGCAAAGATTCTTCCTCCAGTTGATGTAAAGGTATTAACATCTTCTCTTACAGCTGCAGGATTAAAATCGGTATTTTTATTGAGTCCAAAACGAGCACTGGTGCCCTCAATGACATCTACAAATCCACCGTCTTCAGCTGAAAAACCAACTGCTCTAATTGCAAAGTTGTCAGAAATTGGAACATTTACCATTCCACTGATATCCCAGCTGTCTTCATTTCTAGGGGAAGTTGCAGACGCTCTGAGTGTCAAATCAACACTGGCAGCAAATTCACTGGTATCGGGTTTATTGGTTATGATTCTAAGTGTTCCTGATTGAGCACTAGATCCGTACAAGCTTCCTTGTGGTCCAGCAAGTGCCTCAATTCTTTCAATATCAATCATTCTTACATCAACAGCCATACCTGCTTGAGTTACTGGTTGTTCATCGATATATAATGCAACGGATTCTTCAGAGATAAAAGTGCCGTTATCATCAGCAATACCACGGAAATAAATTTTACCAGTACCTGGCAAGTAATTTACATAACTCATACTTGGTATAAGCTTTGCATAATCTTCCATTCCTACTACTTGTGCTTTTCTTAGATCGGATTCAGTAATAGCTTGAACACTACCAGCAATATCTTGAAGGCTCTCAGACCTCTTGGTTGCGGTAACAACAATTTCTTCTAATTGAGCTTGCGACGTTGTATAGCCTGCTAAAGCAGCTGTCACTGCAGCAGCAACACTCGTTATTTTTTGTGTACTTGTTAAAGTCGACATAATTTTAACCCCTAGTTAAAAATAATTTATATATAGTAAAAAGAAGATTAAGTTGATTTTTATATAACCACTAATCCTCTTTAATATGAAAATACTATAGGAAAGAGATCATATTACAAGTATAAATAGCCTTTGAAATGGGATTAAAATGGACACTGCGACAGTTAATTGTTGGTTTAGAACAACATAATTCATGCATTAGACTTTCTATCCTATTGATTTAAATAATAAAAATAATATTTATAGTAGATATACATTGACAGTATTATCGTTTTTTTTACAATGAAGTGGATATAGCAGTAACTAACCATATATATGAGGTTCTAATAAAGTGAATATAGGACAACCAATAAGAGAACTGGGCGATATTAACCATAAACCTTTAAGGGATAAAATACTCTCATTGGAAGATAAGGCTTGGGATGACAATGCGGTTCGCCAGGAAACTTTCGATGTGCATAAAAATACAAGTTCTTTGATTATGATTTTTTGCGATGGATGGCCAGAGCTGACTATTTCAAAAGAAAGCGGTTGGAATCATTTGGCTGAGATAGCAATGCCAATGATGGAAGGCATTATTAAAAATCATTATAAGCCGGGCGGCACAATCATTAGAGCTATGGCTGCCAAGCTATTCGCAGGGCAAAGAATTACTCCTCATGTGGATAAGCATCCTTCTTTTCATATTGCACATCGAATTCACATACCAATCACAACCAATGACCATGTTCGATTTACACTAGCAGGAAGACCTTTTCAACTGGAGTTGGGTAAGGCCTATGAAGTTAATAATCAATCCACACACAGTGTTATGAATCGAGGCAAAGAAGATCGAATTACTTTTATTTTTGATTATATGCCAGAGGACATTCGCTCCATGGCAAAGAATCAAAAATAATTAATTTATAACTCTTTCAATGACTGAGGTTTAGCATCATCAGTTAAATTCTTTAACAGAGGTTCCAATGTCTCAATCAATAGCTCTATGTGGCTCTCGTAATTCTTCCAAGCATACATAGCACCTTTGTATAAAGGTTGTCTCACTTGTTCTGAGCTAGCAGTATTGATGGATCTTTTCGTTTCATAGAACTTTAGGCATTGCTCTTCCCATTCTAAACCACAATACTCCAAAAGTTTCTTAGTCTCTGATTCTTGATTATCCAGCACAGATTCATAATGGAAATCCATTATCTCTCCAGGGAAAGCATCATGCCAATGTCGCATCATCCGATCGTATTCTAAATAGTATTCAGCTACCTCAAATAAATCGTAACTCCAAGATTGTCCTTTATAAAAGAGTTGCTTGTAAGAACTGATGCAACTGTCCAATGGATGTCTGCACGCATTGATAATCTTTGCGTTAGGAAGAATAAGCTTAAGGAATCCAATATTGGCAAAATTATTAGGCATTTTATCAATAAAATAGGGACTCCCTGAACGATGTCTTTTTGTAGTTGTTAAATAGCTTTCACCATACTCAATGAACTCATCATCGGTCATTTCCAGTGCTGCGTTGGGGAATTTAATTCCTCTAGGCTTAGATTTTGTTAGCTTTCTGGTCAATAAAGAAAGGTCGGGCAATTCTTTGGTTCCCTCAATTTGGCTGTGACTCGCTAAAATTTGTTCAATTAAAGTCGATCCAGATCTAGGCAACCCAACTATAAAAATAGGCGCCTGACTTTGATGGCCTAAATTTCTTTTTTCATTAATAAATTCTTTATTGAACACCTCAATCAATGAATCATGTGTGGTCTGTGTTTGAACTGAATCGTAGACTTCATCTTTTCTACGCATGAAGGCACCAGCATCAAAATGATGCCATGCTTTATCAAATAACTTTTCCTTCTCTTTTGCATTAGCAAGAGCAATGTGAAAAAAAGCTTTATTGCTGTCAGGAATGTCTGGATTTTCTATATGGTCTTCCATTTGAGCAATTTCTTTTTGATCAAATTGATATGTTTTTAGATTGGCTAAGCTCCAGTAAGCTTCGGCAAAAAAGGGTTGAAATTCGATGACTTTTTTATACGCTGATACCGATTCTTCATAGTCCCCGATGGTTTTTAATGTGTTGCCTAATCCCATGTTGCTTCCAATATGATTTGGCTCTATTTTTAAAGCTTCACGATATGCATTTATGGCACCTTCATGATTTCCTGATTGGCCTAATATGGTTCCACGAAGCATGAAACCAAAGGGTAAATTGGGTTGTAATTTAATGACCCTTTGAGCCGCATCAAGAGCTTTCCCAAATTCATCTGAATCCGATAATGTTTCTGCTAAATCTGCCCAAGCTCCAGAAAACTTTGGCTTTAGTTCGACTGCTCTTTGCAATAAAATAATCGCATCTTCTCTTTGCTCCATTTTAGATGCGATAGAAGCTAATAATTTAAGTCCATTGACATCGTCAGGCTTCTCTTGCAAAGCTTCTCTGCAAATCTTTTCTGCCTCTTCAATTTCTCCTCTGTAAAAGAGTTGTGTCGCCGAAGCCAATTTTTCTTGAATTGGGTCCAATTCCAAAACAGTTTGATATATTTCTTGAGCCTCTTCTTTCCTCCCCAATGCTTTGTATATTTTCCCAAGTGTAATCAATGCACTTGCATTTTTTGGATTCAGATCTACAGCTTTTTCAAAACAAGGCAATGCTTTTTCAGGTTTATTTTGAGCCAACAGTGCATTACCTAATTCTTCATGGGCAGGAGCAAAATCTGGAAACATTCTTAATGTGTGCTTTAATCGTTTAACAGCCGAACCTGATTTACCTTGCCTTATGAGTGCTACACAGAGTAAAACTTGAGTATTTGGATCACCATTGGAGACTTGACTGAGTGCTTTTCGACAAAGATCTTCAGCCATTTTTGCATCGCCAGCATTTAAAAATGCTTTGGCACGATCAAACGATGCTTTTAATTCTGAAAGTTCGTCATTAACCATTGTTTCCTCTTTATTGCTTAATTATGAAGTTTTAGTTTTTATTTTTTTTATTGATGATTGCTGCAGCTATGCAAACACCTATCGTAACTATTGCTATCAAAATAGTTGCTAATGCATTGATATCAGGAGCAACCCCTAGCCGGACTTTTGAGAATATTAACATAGGAAGGGTTGTTGATCCTGGGCCAGAGACAAAACTAGAGATGACTAAATCATCCAATGAAAGCGTAAAAGACAAAAGCCAACCTGAGATCATTGCTGGAAAAATAATAGGTAGAGTTATATCCCAGATAACTCTAGCCGGCTTAGCTCCAAGATCCATTGCAGCTTCCTCTAGAGACTCATTAATTTCAGTCAATCTGGATTGTATGATTACTGCTACATAAGCCATTGAAAAAGTAATATGGGCAATTGTGATTGTGTTCATGCCTCTCTGACTGGGCCAACCAATCAAATCTTGAAGGCTGACAAATAGTAGAAGAAGAGAAAGTCCTGTAATGACTTCTGGCATCACTAGTGGTGAAGCAATCATTCCAGTAAAGAGCATTCTTCCTCTAAATTGTTTTAACCTAGCTAGTATTAATCCAGCCATTGTTCCAAATATGGTTGCAAAAGTTGCTGTGATGGCTGCAATTCTAAAACTCAAGAGAGCAGCATTCAGAATATTCTCATTGTTAAATAGTTCTACATACCATTTCAGTGTCCAGCCTCCCCAGATTGTGACAAGTTTAGAATCATTAAAGGAGTAGATCACAACCAATGCAATTGGTATGTATAGAAATGCAAAGCCAAAACATAGCATTGAGAATATAAATTTAGACCTTTTATTGAGCATTAGGTCACCGCTTGTGATGAATTTTGCATGTTTTCCTGAGATTGTCTTTTTTGAAAATAAACAATCGGTAAGACTAAAAGCAGAACAAGAACAATTGCTACAGCCGATGCCACAGGCCAGTCCCTATTCAAGAAAAATTCATCAAATAGAACTCTTCCGATCATTAGAGTATCTGCGCCACCTAATAAAGCAGGTATTACGTATTCTCCGATCGATGGAATAAATACTAATAAAGATCCTGCAATGATCCCAGGCAATGAAAGTGGAAGTGTTACATCTTTAAAAACTTGCCATCTTTTAGCACCTAGATCAGATGCTGCTTCAAGCAATCGGATGTCAAGCTTCTCAAGATTTGCATAAAGTGGAAGAATCATAAATGGTAAGTAAGAATAGATCATTCCAATATAAACAGCAGTGTCGGTATATAACAAATCAAGTGGTTGATCAATAATACCTATCCATAATAAGAATCCATTGAGTAAGCCTTTTGTTTTTAGAATACCCATCCATGCGTAGACCCTTAGTAAAAAAGAAATCCAGAAAGGAATTACAATCATCAATAGAAGAATGTTTCTAGTGGGTTGTGGCGACCTAGCGATTCCATAGGCAATTGGATAGCCAATGATTAAGGCAAAAAATGTTGAGATAAATGCTAATTTTACTGAACTCAAGTAAGTAACGAAGTAGAGAGAATCTTGGAACAAATATAGAAAATTATCAAAGGTTGCATATATGGAAAAAGATCCATCCACAGTTTCTTGAAAGAAAGGTGTGAATGGAGGTTGAGCAATGATTGGGTCGGCCAAGCTAATCTTCAGAACAATAAGGAAAGGTGTCAAGAAAAAGAGAAGTAACCACAGATAAGGTATTGCAATCACGAGATTTTTCCACAGCCTCTCTCTGAAGGAATTATCTAAATTGATGAGTAAGCCTGACATTATTTTTCCAATATTATTAGATTTTCATTGTCCCATGAAAGATAAACTTCATCTTCCCATTTAATGGGTTGTTCCGTCCTCATTCTGTTTTGTTTGCTTACTTGGATGATGTCGCCATTATTTGTTCTAACACGATAAATTGATAGATTTCCAAAATAGCCAAAGTCTTCGACGACTCCTGATATGAAGTTTGTATCTTCATCACTCGGGGATTCTTTTTGGATTATCATTTTTTCAGGTCTCAATGCTAGAGTGACATCTTTAACATTTTGATCTTGAATACTTTTTTTAATTACAATCTCACCACCCAAAGCTTCGCAGTAGAATGAAGCATCATCATCATTGGTTGAAGTAATTTTGGCATTGAAGAGATTTATGTTTCCAATAAAGTCAGCAACAAAATTTGAATTAGGGTTTTCATAAATTGAGTTGGGCTCTCCTATTTGAACGAATTTACCTTGCTCCATAATTGCTATTCGATCTGAAAGAGTCATTGCTTCTTCTTGATCATGAGTCACAATAATGAATGTAACACCAAGTTGAAATTGAATGTCCACCAATTCAAATTGAGTACTTTGTCTTAGTTTTTTATCCAATGCAGCCATAGGCTCATCCAGCAAAAGTACCTTTGGTTCTTTGATAAGCGACCTAGCCAATGCCACTCTTTGTGACTGCCCACCTGATAGTTGGTTAGGCTTTCTCTTTCCATATTCTTCAAGCTTTACTAAGGATAATATGTTGGCTACTTTATCCTCTATGATGTCTTTAGAGAGGCCTTCTTTTTTTAAGCCATAAGCAATATTATCAAATACCGACATATGCGGGAAAAGAGCGTAATTTTGAAACATAATATTGACAGGTCTCTTATATGGTGGGACTTGAGTCATATCAATGCCATCAATCTTAATTGTTCCTTCGGATGGTGTTTCTAGTCCTGCTAGCATTCTAAGCAGAGTAGTTTTTCCAGATCCTGAAGCACCCAATATAGAGAATAGCTCCCCTTTATTTATATCCAGATCTACTTTATCGACGGCGGCAAAGTTTCCAAAATATTTACTGATGCCTCTGATTTCTATATAACTCTTTTGTTCCTCATTCATATTATCTCTCGTTTATTACTCTCTTTTTTGACCGGTTTTGAATCTAGTAAATATTCTGGTTTTCATTCTATTATACTTTGGTGGATCTACTGGGGTAAGAGTTAAACGGTTCATGATCTCAGGCGTCGGATATATTGCAGGATCTTCTCTAACACCATCTTTAAGGAATTTATCAGCAGATGGAATAGGACTGGCATAGTGTGTTAGATTGACAAAATCAGCACTAATTTCTGGTCTCATCAGGTAGTCCATCAATAGATAGGCATTCTCTAGGTTTGGTGCATCATTGGGAATGACCATGATATCCAACCACAGTAGACTGCCTTCTGAGGGCACGAAGTATTTAAGGTTGATTGTTTTCCCAGCTTCCTCAGATCTCATTTTAGCTGTCGCATAGTCTCCCGCCCAACTCTGGGCCATGCATAAGTCTCCGTTTGGTAAATCATTAAGCAATGTCGATGAGGTAAATTTTTTTATATAAGGTCTCACTTCTAGCAATAAATCTTCTACTTCTCTGAGTTCTTTTGGATCCAATGAATCATCGCGATAACCTAAGTATGCAAGAGCCGTTGGTATCACATCGGTTGGCGAATCTAGAACGCTAATTCCACAGTCTGCAAATTTAGAGACTACCTCCGGATCAAACAGCATAGCCCCACTACCAACAGGAGCATCAGGAAGTCTTTCAAGAATCATATCCTCATTATAGGTAATGCCTGTGGATCCATAGCTGTAAGGAATCATCATTTCGTTACCAGGGTCAAACACGCTCAGCATTTCCATGAGTTTAGTGTTGATTAAGCCAACATTTTTTAATTTTGATTTATCTACCTTATGAAAAATTCCAATCGGCATTAATCTTTTGGAATACATGGCTGAATGCATAACAAGGTCATATCCAGAATTACCGCTTAAAAGCTTTGCTTCGACAATTTCAGAGGACTCATAAGTATCATAATTGACCTTAATGCCATATTCTTCTTGAAAATTTTCTATAGTGTCTTCGCCAATATAATCAGCCCAGTTATAAAAATTAACAACCTTATCCTGAGAAAAAGCAGTGAATGACTGCAAAAGACCAATCATTATGATGCAGGCAAGATTGATCTTTTTAAATTTTAGAGACTTCTTCATTAGTTTTATTATTGCCTATTAAATTAGTGAGGAGCACGCCAAAAATAATTAACATACAGCCTGTAATCATACTCAATGTTATCTCTTCTTGTAAAAATATATAAGCCCATAGCATTCCAAATATAGGAACTAGCATTGCTAAAATTGAAGTACTTATGGGTCCTATTCTCTTAACCAGAGTGTAGTAGGGTATATAGGCTAAACCTGTACAAAAAACTCCAAGAAAGAAAATACTTCCAACAATTTTATAATCATAGATGTTAATGCTTATAGATTCTGTAAGTAAAAAAGGACTGATGAGTATCGTTGCAGCTATCATTGTAACTGCAGACATTTGCTTCGCTTCAAGAACTTCATATTTATACATGTAGACCATCGAAACTCCATAAAGTCCTGCACCGAGCATTGCTTAATGCTTATAGATTCTGTAAGTAAAAAAGGACTGATGAGTATCGTTGCAGCTATCATTGTAGCTGCAGACATTTGCTTTGCTTCAAGAACTTCATATTTATACATGTAGACCATCGAAACTCCATAAAGTCCTGCACCGAGCATTGCCAGCATCAAAGGAAATAAATTAAATTCCAAAGACTCAGAGCCTACAAAAATAACTAACCCTACTATACCTATGGTAATGCCAAACAATTGATTCACTCTAAATTTAAAACCAAGAAACAACAAAGAAAAAACAAAAGCGAAGAGAGGCGTGCTTCCATTTACGATGGCCATCGAACTCGCATTAATATATTTTGCTGCATAAGCAAAACAGAAAAAAGGCATGGCAATGTTTGCCGCACCGATGAAAAAAATATGAAATAAGTTTTTTCGAATGGTATTCCAATGTTCCTTTCTAAGGAATAAGAGACCTAAAATAATGGATGCAATAACTAATCTTAAAAATACCAAGCTAATCGGTCCCACTCCAGTTATGGCAATTTTAATGAAAGTAAAAGCACTGCCCCACATCGCTGAGAGGCTTATAATTATTAACCAGCTTCTAGGTGAGACGTATTGATTCATTAAAGGTCCTGCAGACCTTTTTTTATTAATCCTCGTGCAATGATTATTCTTTGAATCTCACTGGTGCCTTCCCAAATCCTGTCAACCCTTAGTTCGCGATAAAATCTTTCCGCAGCAAACTCTCTCATATAGCCTCTACCACCAAAAATCTGAACAACACGGTCAACTACTTTATTTGCCATCTCAGAGGCAAATAATTTAACTGCAGAACAACGATAATGCAGTGATTTTAGGTCATCATTCCGATCGTGAGCATTTGCTGTTTCATAGAGCATTAAACGAGCAGCCCATAATTCTGTTACAGAATCAGCCAACATAAACTGAATGGCTTGTTGATCAGAAAGCATCCCACCTTTCACTTTTCTTTCTTTTGCAAATTCAGTAGCCTCTTCAATTAATCTGGCTGCAGCACCACAACATCTTGCAGCTATCATCAACCTTTCTCTTCTAAACCAGGCAAGTGAAAAACTCATGCCATCACCTTCATTGCCTATTAGGTTTTTATCTGGAATAAACACATCATGGAACTTATAAATAGGATGATGGCTATCAAAAGTATGAGAAAAAAGAGGTGTTCTGACATGCTCAATGCCTTCTTGATCCATGTCTAGAAAAAAAAGTGCGTCGCCAATTTCATTTCCTTCATTCTGAATGACCGCCTGAATGAAAAAGAAGTCTGCATGATTGGCTCCTGTTACAAACCATTTTTCCCCATTAACTAAATATCCACCTTCAACTTTTTTTGCAGTAGCAGTGACATCCAATTCTGATCCTGATTCCAGCTCTGTGATTGCATAAGTCTCATGTCTTGTGCCGTTCATGAGTGGAAGAATGTATTCATCAATTTGTGCTTGATTGCATGCTTCCAACATCCAAGTTTGTGGCTCTGAAAAGCACCATGTAAGAGCATTGGTACTTCGTCCAAGAACTTCCCAAACAGCTACTTGTTCTAAGTTGCTTAGTCCCTGCCCACCAATGTCTTTTGGCATATCCATACTGGATAGACCTAAATCAATTGCCATTTGACGATGCTTCTGATCAATCTCATCAGGAACTTTGCCTGCATTCATTTCTGCTTCAACTTCCCAAGGTTGAGTTGTTTCAAGAAATTTCTCAGCTATTCCTATCCAATGTCTAGTATTCTCTGGTAAATTTATATGCATTCTTATTACTCCATATGGTCAATCAGAAAAACTAATATTACTCTGAATAAAAATCAGATGTAATTAAAAAATTGTAAATCAGTCCTTAAGATCCAAATATTCTGGTACCGTCTCATTTGCAAGAAAAGCCCCAATCATTGCATTGACCTCATCAGGAGCATCCTGCTGAATATGATGAGAAATACCTTTAAAATAGCGTATTGTAAAATCTTTCACATGATCTTCCGTGCCCACTGTGCTGGCCATAGACAGTGCGATATCTTTTTCACCCCAAAGCATGAGTGTTGGCACCTCTATCTCTGGAAAGCCAAGTTTTCTCTGTCGATTGAAGCCACCACCGCGTAATAAGGCACGATAATAGTTAAACATTGCTGTTTGGTTTTCAGGTCGGGATGCATTTTCATCAAATAGCGATACAATTTCATCCGGATAATTTCTGCGAGCAGCTGCACCACCCCTGATCAATCTCCCAGCTGAGATTATTCTCCACATCATTTCCGGAAGCCAAGGCAACTGGAAAAATAAGATATACCAGGACCGCATAAGTTGTTCAAAGCCTTTGGTCATTGAATTCATCCAAGGAACTGGATGAGGTACATTACAAATCACTAGACCACTGATGACATCGTTATAACGCATGGCAAAATTCCATGCAATCAGAGCACCCCAGTCATGTGCTAGAAGTATCACCTCTTTTGCATCCGAAGCTTTTATGAGTTCTGCCACATCTTCCATCAGATTTTCTAACTGATAATGTTTCATTCCTTTGGGTGCATCCGTATTGCCATAGCCTCGAAGATTTGGTGCCCAGACTCTGTAACCTAAGTTGGCAAGGTAGGGCATCTGAAATCGCCAGGATATGCTATGTTCCGGCCAACCGTGAAGGCAAAGTACTAATCTTTCCCCCTCACCTTGTGTATCAACTTCAAATTCAATTCCATTCGCATGAATTGATATCGTGTCAACTGTTTCGATTATTTCTGAAGTTCTTCGCATTAAAGTTTCTTAAGATTTTCCTTTGCAAGTGATTTTCTTTTGGATAACATATCAAAATATGATGTATCTCCTAAATTCACGTTTCAATATTATTTATACAAGAAACTAATCTGTATATCCACGACGCGGCATGCGTCCAGTAAAAGCAAAAGTTCAATTAATCCTTAATAAAGGATAGATACAGAGAAGATATATGAGTAAACGATCGTTAGAAAAAAGTAATAAACATTTTAAAAAAGCCATCAAAAAAATACCCCTGGGGGTAACTTCCAATTTTAGATATTGGGGAGATGATGAAACCATTTACATTGATCATGCCTCCGGTTGTCGGCTATGGGATATTGATGGTAATGAATACATTGATTATCGATTGGCTTATGGACCATACATATTAGGTTATGCAGATCCAAGGGTTGATGAAGCAGCAAAGCAGGGTATGGAAATAGGAGGGGTTTTTGCTCTCTCAACGGAATTAAATGAATACATTGATTATCGATTGGCTTATGGACCATACATATTAGGTTATGCAGATCCAAGGGTTGATGAAGCAGCAAAGCAGGGTATGGAAATAGGAGGGGTTTTTGCTCTCTCAACGGAATTAGAGTATGAATTAGCTGAAAAAATATCATCGATGGTTCCCGCCGCAGAATTAGTTCGTTTTTCCAATTCGGGAACTGAAGCCGTGATGGCAGCTTTAAGGGTAGCAAGAGCTTACAGTAAAAGAGATGAGTTCATTATGATTGAAGGTGGATATCATGGTGTATCAGATTCAGTTCTATGGGATATTGATTTGGATGAATGGGATCCTAATGTTGGTTCGCCCGTTCTTGCATCTTCCAGTCTTGGAGTTCCAAAACATAATGGAGAAATGCTCCATCTTGTTCCAATGAACGATGCATCACGATTAGAAGATTTACTAAAAGAAAAACATAATGATATTGGCGCATTACTTATTGAACCCATTTTAGGAAATTGTTGTTCCATTGCAGCAACGCAAGAATATATGAATGCAGTTCGTTCACTATGCGATCAATATAATGTTGTACTAATAATTGATGAAGTTAAGACAGGTTTCAGAGTGGCTAAAGGTGGCGTCCAAGAACTCTATGGTATTGATGCTGATTTATGTACCTACGCTAAATCCATTGCCAATGGTTATCCTATTTCTGCAATATGTGGAAAAGAAGAATTGATGAGAATCATTAAGTATGGCGGTGTGTTGCATGGAGGTACTTTCACAGCTCATTCTGTAGCGCTATCTGCCGCAAATAAAACACTGGATATTCTGCAAAATACAGACGCTCTTAAAACGGTCAATGATTATGGCCAGGCTCTCAAAGATGGAGTCAGTAAAATTTTGTCAAACCATGATATTCCTCATACTTTCACAGGGCATCCATCGATGTCTGGTTTATTCTTGTCGGAGAAAGCACCCACTAATGCGAGAGATTTCAAGGCTTCTAATTATCCTTTTTATGAAAAACTTGCTGAAGAGATGCTCAACTTTGGGGTATTATGCGAGTTCGACCCAAGAGAACCTTGGTTTGTTTGCGAGGCTCATGCAAAAGATGCTTTAGAGCCTACATTGGATGCTTTTCAGGGTGCGTTAGAGAAAACTTTAGAAGGGGAAGGAATTGAGTAATTACGATGCAATTGTTATAGGTGCTGGTCATAACGGGCTAACCAATGCAGCTTATCTTGCAAAATCAGGCCTGAAGGTTATGGTTTTGGAGAAAAATGATTACATTGGTGGCGCGGCAGTCAGTAGAGAATTGCATGATGGATGGACCTATTCTAATTGCTCCTACGTTTGTTCGCTTTTGAGACCAGAGATATACAGAGATTTAAATTTACAAAAACATGGGCTGCAAGTACTTGCTTATGGTGGCAGTGTTACTTTTATGAAAAATGGCGATATTTTTGGAGGCTACTCTGATCATGATGTTGCCAGAAGAGAAATCGGACGTTTTTCTAAAAAAGATGCTGATGCTTATGAAAGATTTTCCAGAGATGTTTCGAGACAATGCCGATTCATCAAACCATTACTGTTGAGAACTCCTCCAGATCCAACTTCTTTTAAACCAAAAGATTTAAGTGAACTGCTTTTTCTTTTCAAAAGACTCTATGGTCTGGGCGAGGAAACCATCTACGATACTATCCGGTTTTATACCATGAGTGTGGCCGAGTATCTGGAAGAGTATTTTGAATCGGATGTGGTGAAAGCAGCATTATCAGGCAGTGGAATTATTGGTACCGGCTTAGGACCTTATTCTCCTGGTACCGCTTATGTGTTATTGCATCATTATATGGGCGAAGTCGATGGAAACATTGGTTCATGGGGGTTTGCTAGAGGTGGTATGGGAGCAGTGTCTAATGCATTGGCAGGCGCACTGAAGGAACATAGCGGTGAAATAAAAACCAATTCTGAAGTTTCACAAATTATCGTTAAAAATGGCAGAGCAACAGGTGTTGTCCTAGCCAATGGCGATGAACATTATGCAAAAAATATTGTTTCTAATTTGGATGTTAAAAGAACGTATCAAAAATTATTTGATCAAAATGATTTGAATGAGAAAATTATTAAGCAAGTGGATAACTTCAAGATCAGAGGCTCTTCAGGTAAGTTGAATATTGCATTGGATGGTTTACCAGACTTCCCTGCTATGGGTAAGAATAATCCATTGATGACTGCTGATATGCATTTCATTGATTCTTTGGAAAGAATGGAAAGAGCTTTTGATGATTGGAAAAATGGAAGGTGGTCTAGAGATCCATATTGTGACACATTGATTCCAACCTTAACGGATCCGACAATGGCTCCTCCGGGAAAACATTACATGTCTGTTTTTGTTCAATATGCACCACCCAAACTAGCCACGGGTGAATGGACTGATAAGGACCGCGAAGACTTTGGAAAAACTGTGATAGATCAGATAGGAGAATACAGTCCAAACTTTAAAGATTTAATTGTTCATGCAGAAATACGAACCCCACAAGATATTGAAAATGAAGTTGGTTTAACCGAAGGAAATATATTCCAAGGGGAACTGACTATGGACCAAATGTTCTTTAATAGACCTTTCCCAGGCTATTCTCAATTTAGGGGTCCAGTGAAAGGATTTTATATGTGTGGATCAAGTACCCATCCAGGAGGAGGGGTTATGGCAGCGCCTGGGGCTAATGCAGCTCGAGAAATGTTGTTTGATTTAAAACGAACGAATATAGTTCCGGAAGCAGAAAACGATGACTAAGAAAAATAAAAATATTGCTATTATTGGTGCAGGCCACAACGGCCTTATTTGCGCTACCTATCTGGCTAAAAAAGGGTATGTTGTTAATGTCTATGAAGCCCGATCTGAGATTGGTGGAATGGCATCAACAAGAGAATTTTCCAAAGGATACAAGGTACCAGGTGCAGCTCATTTGATTCATGTATTGGACGAAGGCATATCAAGCAAGCTCAATCTTGAAAAACACGGTCTTGAGTATGCCGCTACAAATTTAAAGACCGTTTCTTTGAACCCAGATGGAAATCCTTTAATTTTTGATGGCGATACCATTGCAGGCGATGCCATCACTCTTCGTGAACAAGAAGAATATAAAAGCTTTCAGCAGGAAATGCATCGATTGGCTCTATTCTTTAAAAAGACTTATCAAAATAAACCACCTCGATTGGCTTCAGGAGACAGTCAAGACCTTAAGGGTTTGGCTTCATTGGGTTTGAATTTAAGAAGCATGGGTGACGATTCAATGAGCAATATGCTCAAGTTTATCGCTATTAACATTTACGACACATTGAACGAGTATTTTAAAGATCCTTTCATCAAAGGATCGATTGCTCTGGATGCTGTTCTTGGAAATCACATGGGCCCAAGAACCAATAACAGCGTGATTACATACCTGCATCAGTTGACTGGAAAAGTGAATGGCTCGCAAGGGTCTTATGCAATGCCTAAAGGCGGCATGAGTTCATTGCAATTGGCATTACAAAATGCCGCACAAGAAGCAGGAGTCAAAATACATACGGATTCACCTGTGAAGCAAATCAAGATCAATGAAGAAAATAAAGTTAGCGGTTTAATTTTTAAGGATGGCAATGAAGTTGATTCGGATATTGTTATCTCAGGCATAGATCCAAAAAGCACTTTCATGTGTTTGGTTGGACCCAAGCAATTGGAATATGACTTTGTTCATAAAATTAACAATATCAGAATGAGAGGGAATGCCTCTAAAGTGCATCTAGCTCTATCCACATTGCCTAAATTCAAAGGAGTCAATAAAGAAGATCTTGGTCAAAGGCTCATCATATCTCCAACAATGGAATATTTAGAGCAAGCTTTTGATTTTACTAAATACCAAACATGCTCAAATGACTTGCCGATGGAAATTGTCATTCCGACTATATATGATTCAAGTCTCGCACCAAATGGCCATCATGTTTTATCAGCAGTAGTTAATTATACTCCCCGTTCATTGGATGGCGGTTGGGCTTCAGAGAAAGCAAACATTCTTGATAATGTCATTAATACTTTGAATCAATATGCACCAGGTATTAAAGACAAGATTTTGCATTCCGAACTCTTATCTCCTGAAGACATTGAAAATGAATACGGAGCTACAGGCGGTCAATGGCATCATGGTGAATTAACATTCGATCAGTTTTTAATGCTTCGACCGGCATCAGGTATTGCTCAATATCATACCCCGATCGATTCTTTGTATTTGTGTGGTGCAGGATCTCATCCGGGTGGTGGGTTAATGGGTCTTGCTGGAAAAAATGCAGCAACTGAGATTATAGCGAGGGAAGGTTAGTATGTTAAAACAAGATCATTACAAAACTTCGGTTTACAAAACCCCATTTCATGAGAGAACCTCAGAATTGAATATATTGAATGAATGGTATCGATGGAAAGATTACACGGTGCCTAATAGCTATTTTAGAACTGATTTGGAGTATTTCGCTGCTAGAAATAGCACAGCTGTATTTGATGTCACGCCCATGACGAAGCATAAAATAACTGGTAGTGAGTCAGAAGCTTTTGTTAATCGGTTTTTCACTAGAGATATGAGAAAAGTTGCCCCTGGACGAGTTGCTTATGTGGTCTGGTGTGATGAACAAGGCAGTGTCATTGATGATGGGACTGTGTTTCATGTTCGATCTGGTGAATATTGGTTGTTGTGTGTTGAAAGACAATTGGATAATTTAAGCCGCTGTGCCATAGGTTTTGATGTTCAGGTTGAAGAGATTACTGATGAGGTTCCTGGCCTTGCAATTCAAGGACCTACTTCTTGCAGTATTTTAAAAGCTATGGGCTTTGAGGGTATTGAGAATTTAAAGCCATTTGATCTTAAGCATTACAATTTCAATGGTGAGGAGTTGATGATTTCAAGAACTGGCTTTACTGGGGATCTAGGCTATGAAGTATTTATGCCAACACATATTGCATTGCCATTTTGGGACAAACTCTTTGCTGAAGGTGAAATTTATGGAATCAAGCCAATGGGTATTGAAGCCCTTGATTATGTGAGAATAGAAGCCGGTCTTTTACAACCCGGAGTGGATTTTATTGTTGCTGATATTGCAGTAAGACCTGGCGTCACAAGATCGCCTTTTGAGATTGGACTTTCTTGGCAAGTTGATTTTTCAAAACCAGTATTCAATGGCAGACAAGCATTGCTGGAGGAAAAAAAGAGAGGGTCAAAATACACATTTCTAAAACTAAACATACAAGGCAATAAACCTGCACATGGAGCTTATCTGTATAACCAGGCTAATAAAAAAATAGGAACAGTAACCTCAGCTATGTTCTCTCCTAGTGCAAAAGCCAATATTGCTTATGCTTCAATGAATGATACTTGGCGTAAAGACAAAGATAAGATCATTGCAGAAATTTATTATCAGACGGAATTGGAATGGCAAAAAGTTATGGCTGAAGCGACTATTGTCACTAAACCTTTCTTCGATCCAGAGAGAAAAAGAACCACTCCAGCTGAGCTTTACTAAGCGGGTATGCCACACCGCCTAGACCCACTGTTAGACCCAGAAAGTATTGTCATCGTTGGGGCAACCACCTCTGGTGGTATGGGAAGTCGTTTAATCAAAAACCTCCAGCATGGAGGTTTTAAGGGTAAATTATTTGGCCTGCATCCCAAAAATAAAGAGGCATTTGGCGTGCCATGCTATCCTGATTTCAAATCACTTCCTGAAAAAGTTGATCATGCAATTTTTGCAGTCTCTGATGAGCGTTTAGAGGGTTTGATCGATGCTGCCATTGAGGCCGATGTGAAAGCAATGTCAATCATGTCGATGTTATTCATAGAAGACGATGAGAAGCCATACTTAAAAGATCGGATACAGGCAAAACTGAAAAAAGCTGACATCCTATTGTGTGGTGCCAATGGAATGGGCTTTTTTCATATTGAGAAAGGAGTTTGGGTAAATGGCCACTACACAAGGCCCAACCATGAATCGGGCGGAATATGCATTATTAGTCAATCGGGTTCAGGTGTCGCAGGAATCATTGATTGTGAGGAAAGGATCAATCTAAATCTTTCTGTCTCATCTGGATCAGAACTCACAGTGGGGGCAGAAGACTACCTCGACTATGTCCTTCATCAAGAAAGTACAACAGTGGTAGGTATGTTCCTTGAGACCATTCGTAAACCAGATCAAATGATCCAAGCGTTTCAATTGGCGAATGAAAGAAAGATTCCTATTGTCGTATTAAAAACAGGCAGAACAGAACAATCTGCAGAACTGACTGTTTCACATTCTGGCGGTTTGGCAGGTGTTGATGATTATTACAATGCTTTGTTTGAGAAATATGGTATCCAAAGGGTTGCGGATATGGATGAGCTTGCTACAACACTCATCATGTTTGATCAACCGCATACATTGGCAAATGGAAACATGGTCTCACTTCATGACTCTGGTGGCGAAAGACAGCTCATTATTGATATTGCAGATCAACAAGGGGTTGAGTTTGCAGAGCTAGAAGATGACACAACTCAGAAACTCAAAGAGATTCTTGATCCTGGTCTTCCTGCTGTCAATCCACTTGATGCTTGGGGCAAAGGATTGGAGGATGCCGATCAAATTATGGCAGATTGCATTACAGAAATGCTGGATGATCCAAATGCTTCCATGGCCGCAATAGTCATGGACAGAGGTCCGCTTGGAATCATTCATGAGGAGTATATAGATTACTACATGAAACAAGCAAATGATCGAACGGGAAAGCCGGTATTCCTCGTTACAAACTTACAGGGAACAGGCATCCATCCTCTGGTGGTTGAGGCCACAAAAATGGGGATGCCAGTTTTAGATGGCATTCACTCTTTTCTTGCAGGCGTCCGATGTTTGCATCAATACAGAGATTTCCTTAAAGCTCGTGATGAAATGAATATTGATTTGGATAAGGAAAAAATTAAGTTTTACCAAGATCAATTGAGTACTGCTGATTTTTTTGGTGAAGCAGATGCTCTAAATATGTTTTCAGATTTAGGGGTTCATGCGAATAAAAGCACCATAGTATCCAATCAAGATGACTTGCTTACTCAATCTAAGACATTGAGTTTTCCTATTGTTTTAAAGACTGCAGTAGACAATGTTTTTCATAAGTCAGAACTCAATGCTGTGTATTTGGGTATTGAGTCACAAGAGCATCTATTGGAATCCTATCAAGAGCTTCAAAAAAATTTACCCGGCGATGCTTTGCTTGCTTCAATGATTGAATCAAATGGAATAGAAATGATTCTTGGTATGACCACAGATCAGCAATTGGGACCAATGATTACTATTGGTTTTGGTGGTTATTACGCTGAAGCACTAAAAGATGCCGTCACTCTGATGCCACCTTTTACAGCTGAGACAGCTAAAACAGCCATTAAGTCTTTAAGGATGAAGTCATTGTTGGATGGTTATCGTGGAACCGATCCAGTTGATATCAATGCATTTGCTCAAATGGCTTCTGTATTCTCATTGATTGCAATTGAGTTTAAAGAGCAGATATCTGAGATTGATATAAATCCCGTAATATTAGGAAAAGATAATTGTATAGCAGTTGATGCATTGATATCGTTGCATCAGCAAAAAAATAAAACCGAAGGAGAATAAACAATGGATGCAAGAACAGCCAGAGGATATAAAAAAGAAGATTGGGTCAAATTAGCAAGTGACATTGAGGATAAAATTGAAGGGAAGTTATTCATCAATGGCGAATACGTTGATGCAGAAGACGGAGGAATGATTGAAGTCATAAATCCAGCGACAAATGAAGTATGTGGAACCTGTGCTGCTGGTACAGTGAAAGACATCGATAAAGCAGTTGCTGCGGCTAAAGAAAGCTATAAGGCAAGAACATGGTTGAAAATGGCGCCTAGAAAGCGAATGAGCATCATGATGAAGTTTTCTGATTTGGTTAAAAAAAATACAGCTGAGTTGGCATTACTTGATTCATTGAACATGGGTAAGCCGATCAGTGATTGTGTCAGTGTTGATGTTCCGGCATCGGCTGTGACCATCAGATTTATGGCTGAGTGCATTGATAAGATATATGGGAAAGTTGCAAACACCCATGAAAAAGCATTGAATCTTTCCATTCGAGAACCTTATGGTGTGGTCGGTTTAATTTCACCCTGGAATTATCCCTTACTGATGGGTGTTTGGAAACTAGCTCCCGCATTGGCAGCAGGAAATTCAATAGTTCTAAAACCCGATGAGCATTCACCTCACTCTCTTATCAAATTGGCTCAACTTTTTGTAGAAGCTGGAGGTCCACCAGGAGTCTTCAATGTAGTCAGTGGTCATGGAGAAGAAGCTGGTCAAGCATTGGCACTTCATCAAGATGTTTCAAAAATTGGTTTTACTGGCTCTACAGAAGTAGGAAAACTTTTGCTGCAATATGCCGGTCAATCCAATATGAAAAAAGTCAGCTTGGAGACTGGTGGTAAATCACCCATGATTTATTTTGCTGATCTGCCAGACATGGATCTTGCTGTTGAGACTGCCTATGATTCTATTTATGCCAACATGGGTGAGGTTTGTAATGCAGGATCTAGAATCTATGTTGAACGATCCATTTATTCTGATTTTGTGGATCAATTTGTTGAACAAGGACAAGGTGCATATACTCCAGGTGATCCGCTTGATCCAGAGACTAACATGGGACCATTGGTTACTGCTCAAGCTCAGAAAAGAGTGCTTGGTTTTATTGAGTCTGGAAAGAATGAAGGGGCTTCCTTGAAATTTGGCGGCAATATACCATCCGGCTTAGACGGAGGGTTTTATGTTGAGCCAACGCTATTTTCTGATGTAAATAATGATATGACCATTGGAAGAGAGGAAATTTTTGGACCGGTTGCTTCAATCATACCTTTCGATACTCAAGAAGAGGTCACTGCGATGGCGAACGATACCATCTATGGACTCTGTGCTTCTGTTTGGACAAGTAATGTCAGTAGAGCACATAATATGGCCAAAGCCATAGAGTCAGGAATGGTTTATGTCAATTGTTATGATGTGGGTGATATGACTTTTGAGTTTGGTGGCTACAAGCAATCTGGTAATGCAAAAGATGCGTGTTTTGAATCCATTTTAGGCTACACTCAAAGCAAATCCATTTGGTACAACTTAGGGTAAAATCCATGAGTAATTCGCTAACATATGAGGTAGATGGGCCGATAGCAACCTTGACACTGAACCGTCCTGATAAACTCAATGCAATTAACAGCGATATGATTGAGGCCATCAATCTAGCCATGGACGATGCCGAGGATAATTACAATGTTAGAGCCATCATCCTTCAAGCTGAAGGCAGAGCTTTCTCAGCTGGTTTTGATTTGGATGATGAGGTTTGGGATTCAAAAGAAGAAAGTAATATTAGGCAGGCACTGGAGAGTGACTTTAATATGGTCATGCGTTTTTGGGATTCACCCAAACCAACTGTAGCCGCAGTCCAAGGGTATTGTCTGGGTGGAGCGATGGAAATGGCGCTTGCTTGTGATATTACAATTGCTTCGGATGATGCTTTATTTGGAGAGCCTGAGGTTTCAATTGCCAGTGGTGTTGTTGCCTTGATCTTGCCGTGGTTGACGGGTCCGAAACTGGCAAAAGAATTGCTCTTAACTGCTGATATAAAAATCAGTGCTCAAAGAATTTATGAAATGGGTTTAATCAATCGTATTACTGCACCTGAAAATCTCAGAGATGAGGCATTGACTATGGCGGAGACAATAGCAGCAAACGATCGATTATCGGTGGAGATCACAAAAAAAGCCATCAATAGAACCATGGAAATAGCCGGCATGAGAGAAGCTCTTTTGGATGGTTTGGAAGCCGATATTCTATTAGAGACATCCCAATCGGATGAAGCAAAACAGTTCAATGAAATTCTAGACAAAGAGGGCCTCAAAGCTGCTTTGGCCTGGAGAAGAAGTACAGTCTTAAAAAAATAATGGCAAACCTTTAATGTCATCTTTCAAAAACTATTTGGATAAACATCCAGGGCTGGAAAATCTTGAACTGCTTGTTCCAGATATGAATGGTATTTTCAGAGGTAAGAGAAT
>Ga0206683_10000729_pt1 | contig 23439 bp, 14 predicted proteins | sample M280m12015metaG_FD_155483 | JGI IMG/M metagenome (GOLD analysis project Ga0206683, IMG submission 155483) | Ammonia-oxidizing marine archaeal communities from Monterey Bay, California, United States - M2 80m 12015 | ecosystem: Environmental > Aquatic > Marine > Intertidal zone | place: USA...
TGCCTTATCAGCTTGTATTACTCTACCATTATGTGTATACATTATTTTTTCCTCTTAAATTGCATTTAAGTATTTATCTTAAACTGCGTTTGCGTATTTAAATCCCGTTCCTGAACTAATAGCCATGAATAGATAGGTTCCGTCATTTGCATTTGAATCTACATCTGTATCCCTCATTTTAAATCCATTGGATAAAAAATCTATATTACGACTGCCTGAATCTGCCTCAGTATCACTAGCATTAATTTTAAAACCTGGAGCAGAATTATCATTGTATGTTTGTCTTGTATTATCAATCATTCTCCAATTATCAGTACTATCTGACCGTTTTGTAATTAGCATAGCTGGACGAAATCCACAATGAACAAATGGCCCCTCTGCTGAACCGTTTCCAATATACATACCGATTTTACTATATCCCTCTACTGAGTGCCAACACCAAGCTATAAAAGTTTCAGTATTATCATTTGTACTATTTGCATCTTTTACTGAAAATACTGTTGATGTTGGGGCCGTATCATTCCAATAAGCATCTCCATCATATCTAGCATTGGTATTATCCATATCCATTTGATAATCTTCTGGAGAAGTAGTGTCCATAAAACTATGAAAAATGTCTGCCCCTTGTGATTGTGTTCTATTTTTACAATAATCATATCTGGTGCTTTTGAAAGTCCATGACCAATAGTCCCTGCACTTCCTGTTCCAGTATAAGACACGATAGAAAAGCCCGCATCTGTGTTTCGACTGCAAGTTGATGCAATAGTTCCTTGCGTAAAATCACCTGTTCCTAAAGTAGCATTACCTGCTAGCCAATTATAGAGAATATATTCTCTGGTAGCGTAATTTATATAACCACCTGTAGTTGCAGTTGCACCATCATTTAGACCAACTGTACCAGCACCTACACTTGTAATATCTCCGTAGTCTGAACTATTAGCACCATTCCAAGTTCCTTCAGCAGTAGCAGAACCTATGTCGTATGCTTTACCACTTGCAAATGTTCTAATACTATCCCATGCACCGAAGAATTGTGCAGTACCCGACCTAATCTTTTGCCATACTAAATCGGGTTGAAATCCAATTCCACTTATAGTTCTTGTTTGTGCGCCATCTCCCGTATAAAGAACGCTTGAAAAATAATCACCTGCTCTTTTATCTTCCTCTTGGCCGATTTCAATTTCGGGAAGGTTCTTTGTGCAAAGAGCAAGATACCCAGAAGGTGGAGAGTAATAAAAATCTCCGTAACCATTTTCATCAGCATTGTTTTGTTTTGCCTTTACTCCATCGAATGAACTGTCTTGTCCAAAATTTGCCACATCAATATTTCCACTAGCACCCATTCTTATCATGGGTGTCATGTCATGACCTGCGGTAAATGAAAGAGAGCCTTGACTAGCATTATTTTTATAGAAGATTATAGTATTTGCATCTAAATCAACGGCCGCGGCCATGACATCACCTGTAGTCCAAGTTGCTCCATAACTCGCTGTGCCAGTACCCTCCACATACTTTAATCCATCATTTCTATAATTTACTCCTTCCAGATAAGTACTTCCCATTTTTGTTGTACATCTCGTTACACCAAACTGTTCATAACCACTCGCTAAGTTCTGAAGTAATAACTCAAAGTACCATTTGCCAGTTCGGGGCATCATAGTGCCTGTAGTTTCTTGTCCACCGCCACCTGCAGTAGCTTTAAGATTGCCATTTGATAAAGTTAAAGAATTAAATGCTAACGCATTAAAAGTGGCAAAATTATTTACAGGAGTATCAGGCATTTGTTTTCCACCCTCTATTAAATGCCAATCATTATTTTTTCCTGATGAATCATTGCCTGGAGAGGCTGTATAAAAATTTCCTGAATTACCATTACCATCATCATTAATAACAAAATTTTCAATGCTATTCGTGTTATCTTTTTCTCCTGAACCATAGAAGAATACCATATCAGCAGAAGATGTTACTGAGAATGTATGGTCAAGAGCAAATCCACTACCGCTATCGTGATAAAATTTAATAGTATCACCACCCTCTCGTGTGAGTTTAAATGTACCAGAAATAGAACCTACTGCTGAATGTGAGTCATCTGCGCCTGCTTGTGTAGTACATTGGCCAAGATTACCAGCACCAAAAAGTACATGATGATTAGTTGCGGCCGAACCTGTACCATTTGTATGGACCCAAGAGCCTCTAGCAGTTGCAGGTACAATACCAATTCTCATAGAATCTCCAGATGCATGAGAATTAGAACTATGACACGTCCATTGAAAACTAAAGTTTCCTGTTAATACACGATTAAAATATGCAGACGAATCATCATTACCAGCATTAGTTCTTGTCAAAGTGCCTGCGACAGGAAGTGTAAATTCTGTTTCTCCACCACGTTCTATACCACCACTATTATCAAATGGTAAATAGAAACCATTAGTACCAAAGTCAAAAGTTGTAGGTGTAAAAACTCTTACAATTACAATACCTGAACCACCAACACCACCAAGAGCCACTTGCGGCTCATCATAATTTCCGCCATGAGCGATAGCACCGCCACCACCACCAGTATTGACTGTTCCAGCATTGGGAGTACGGCCAGTACCTATACCAGCTCCACCACCACCAGAACCACCTGCACCACCGCCACCGCCAAGGGCATAATCAGCACCGCCACCGCCACCTGCATAAGTTACAGATGCACCTGTAATTGAAGATGCTAAACCAGCACCACCAGCACCACCTGAGGAACTACTATTACCTGCTCCAACAGCACCAGCACCACCACCACCAGCACCACCTGTTCCTGATGAATCGCCACCAGCAAAACCTTGTCCTGCTACTGGATCACCACCATCACCTGCACTACTATAGTTACTAGCACCACCACCAGAACCACCATCTGCACCATCATAAAGGGCTTTTGTATCGACAGTAGCACCACCACCACCGCCTCCGCCTACTGATGTGATAGTACTAAAAACTGAATTACCGCCATTACCACCAGACATATTGCTATTGGTATTGGCTGCTCCACCGTCTCCAACAGTAATAGAAATCGAACCTGCGGCAACTTCTAAATATCCTGTACGAAATCCTCCAGCACCACCACCGCCAGTACCATTTCGGCCGCCAGTATCAACACCACCACCAGCACCACCACCAGCGACAACGAGGTATTCAACTCCGCCACCAGCACTAACAGTTAATGTTCCATTAGCAGTAAATTTGTGTACTTTATAATCGCCATCTGTAGTTACTGTTCCGCCTGATACTGTTGCGGTTGCTGTTCGATTAAAATATCTAATATAAACAACTCCTGAACCACCTGCTCCACCAACACCGCCATTTGAGCCTGCGGAACCACCGCCACCGCCTCCGCCAGTATTAACTGTACCTGCTGTTCCTGTTGAGCCTGTTGTACCACTATCCACGGGAGTACCAGCCGCTCCACCACCACCAGAACCACCTGCACCTGCTGTTCCTCCGTGGTAAACACCACCGCCACCACCACCTGCATAAGTTACGGCCGCACCTGATATTGTTGATGTTGTTCCTGCACCACCGACACCACCAGCGGAACCAGAACCACCTGTACCAACAGCACTAGCACCGCCACCACCACCAGAGCCATAATTAGATGCAGACGTAGAACCTGTACCACCAGCAAAACCTTGTACTTCTGAATGAAAAGGAGTTGCTGAACCAGATGCACTTCCATAACGTGACCCGCCACCTGATGCACCTGGGCCACCTGCTCCTGAATCAGCATCTAATGCCCCACCATAACCACCACCTAGTGCCGTTATGGTATGAAATACAGAATTTGCTCCTGCATCACCATTATCTCCTGATGTAGGTGCAATAGCAATGCCACCATCACCACCTTCTCCTATAGTAATACTATAACTATCTTTGGGAATATTTAAGAATCCTGTTTGGAATCCTCCAGCACCACCACCGCCACCATAGTTACCACCACCACCGCCGCCGCCACCGACAACGAGATATTCAACTAGACCTGGATTACTAACGGTGAAAGTTCCATTAGAAGTAAATTTGTGAACTCTATATTGTCCTGCGTGTGTAACTAGATTACCACCAGTTGCCAGAGTCTCGTCTTCTGGAATATCTTCCATAACCCACGCACCAGTATCAACAGAAGGATGTCCGAAAGCAGAGGCCTCTAATTGTTCTCCATCAACAAAAGTAACTCCTGCAATATACCCATCATAATATTGAGAATCTATTCTTCCGTAATTACCAATATTATGTTCAACAGTATTATTAACAGCAAAGTCTTGATTTAATGCAGGATTATTTCTAGTATCAAAATCTGTTATTTCATAACCATTCCAATATACACGTATTCTATTGTCTGCTATAGAATTTGTAGTATCAACAGCTACGACAAGATGACCCCAAGCATTAGGGTCTCTAAAACATTGAGTTGTTTCTAATAAGACAGTTGGGCCTGTTTGAATTTGAAGTTGCCCATCAATACCACCATTATCAAACTTAACGTTAAACTCACCATCTTCACCAGATAAAGTAGTACCACCACTAAAAACAGTAAATCCTGTAGAATCAAAGTTTTTGCATATTTTAAGCCAAGCACTAAAGGTAAATGTTTTTCTGTTACCTGCGCCTGCAGGAGTTCGAGTTAGATGTTCGCTTGAAGAAGAATCTAAAAGTAATGACTTACCATCGGTATAAGTTCCAATGTCAATTCCAGTAGATTGTGCGGCTGACCCTGCCATCATTGTTTGGGAACTGTCAAAGACTGGCATAGTAAATTACCTCGCTATGCCGTGCCGAGTAAATCTATAGTCGCTACCGAATGAATTGTATTTGATGATTGGACGAAATAATCTACTCTATCAACTTTTCCAGCAGTCGTTGACATTGTAGGCGCCGCCGCTAATGGAAATCTCCATTGAGAACCCCACGATACTGTAAAGCTACCATTTGAAGTAAATACGATAGCACCGCCTTGTCCTGCTGTTACATTGCTCGGATTAGCCATTACTATATTGGCGTTAGATGTTAAACTAAAATAATTTGATGTTGCTAAATCAAGAGTAACTGTATTTGCAGGTGCTGGTGATGTACGAACTCCTTGGTCAGCAATAGTTCCTCTTTGTGCTACTGTAAAAGATTGCACTCTATCTGTGTGTGCTGTGTTTGCATTTAATTTATTAAACGTTACTGCACTATCTGCTACTTTAGCCGCCGTAACTGCACTGGCCGCTATTTCTCCAGTACCAACAGCTAATGCTTTAATTGCCGCACTATCTACTGCCGCGGCCGCGAATTTTGTATTTGCTATTGCACCAGCCGCTATTTTTGCGGCTACAACAGATGCATCAGCGGGTGTACCTATATTAAAAGCATCGCCCATTACAATGCCCCAAAATGTTACACTACTAGCAGGTCCAGAACCACCTGTAAAAGTAATATTAGAACCAGATATTGTATAAGCAGTTCCTGGTTCTTGAACAACACCATCAAGTGCTACAATAGTTTGAAAATGTGTTGCTGGTGATATTGATGCTCCACCAGATTGTAAGGCAAACGTTTGAGTAGAGCCATTAAAGCTACCTGAAATATCAGTTATTTCAAAATAACTAGCTGATGCGGGAGCCTTCCCGATATAGCCATGTTGAGCGGCTGTACTCGTTGGTGCACCTAAATATGCCATATATTACTCCGTCTATGTTTGTTCTAATACAGAAAGTATAGCATCAACAGAATTAGCAGTATTTGTAGATGCTTTTATTGAAAAACCTGCCTCTAATACTATTTTCTGTTCACCACCAATAGGAACTAAAGCACCACCTTTAGCGATAGGTGCATTTGCTAATAATCTAGTTGTGCTACCTGCACTATTAAAAATTACTACATTGGCCTCAATCGCACCACTTGTTACATTTGCTAATGTTAGTCCTATAATTGTTTCGGTTGCACCACCAGCAGCCGTATGAATGTTGGTAACTTCAAATCCTATTGTATTTGCTGTATATGTTTTAAATGCGTTTGCCATTTTTTATTATCCTAATGCTATTGAAAAAGCTAGTGCGTTATCGTCTGGTTCACTACCATTTACTTTAAGAGTACCATTAATATTAGTATTTGAGGTTACGAGTAAAGTACCGCCTGTTATATTTGTATTCGCCACCGATAATGAACCATCATCAACGGTAAGCGTAGTCATACGGTCATTCAAATCGTTGAATCTATCAACGAGTGCAGTAACCGTATTTGCCATTACTATATTAACTAAAGCAGCCATATATCTCTCTCTTAATTTATATTATTACTATTTATAATAATTTATTCAGGCTTTGTAGGCCATGTTACTGTATCTGTCTTTGAGAATGTTGATGTTAAATCACGTAACTCTTGGCGATACATTTTCCATTCTTTTTTCTTGCTAGTAGTTAATGGACTATCTACTAATACTGTCCAATCACTACCTTGTAATAATTGATTTCTTGTATGTATTACATTTTTCCATTTATTATCTAATATATCTTCTTTAATATCCTTTTTAATCCAAGCACCATTATTCCATATTGCTAATTCATAATTACTTACTGAGGGTGGAGACTCAGTTGTTGCATATGCAGGAATAAGATACTCTCCAACAGTTATTGGATTTGGAGTAGCAGTTGTTTCACCAACATATTCTCCTGTATTTCTATTATAATTATAAATTTGCATATCTTATACCTAGAATTTAATTAAGTACATCATGTAAACGTTTCGTGGTCTTGTTTCTGCACCTTCACCAGTAGAACCTAGTGTCAATGTGTTCATGTTGATGTTTCCGCGTTGAGAGCCGCCAGTATCACTTAAACCTGGAGCACCTTCTGTTTGAAACAACTTATCAGGCATTGTGTGTGTATGAGATTCAAGTGCATCTGCTTGTGTCGTACCAATACGGTCACCAGTAACACCATCGCCTCTATCAAGTCGTGAGCCCGAGTCTGGGTCATTAGTAGCACCATGGTCCCAACCACGAATAAATTCACCACGTAAATCTGGTAAATTAAATGTCGTAGAACCATCACCATTTCCAAAGTCATCAGAAATAATAGCAAATAATGCTGAGAACGTTGTTCTGTTTATAGCCGCACCATTACATTCCAAATAACCAGAAGGAACAGTATTAGCAGTATATGCAACAATCGAACCAGTTAGGCCACTTCCTACATTTCCCCAATCTGAACCATCGTGAATTTCTGTACTACTAGTTTCATCATTATAACGTAAAAATCCTTTATCTGGGTCACCAGGTCTTAATGCTGTATTACCAACAGGAACTCTCATATAAGTATTACCAGTAACTCTTAAAGTATTAATACCAACATTGGCACCCATTGCATGTGTTGTTACAACAGCAGATGCTAAGTCCGTATTAGCTGAAACGCCACCAACCGCTATCTTACCAGCAGTTACAGCATCACTTGTTAATTGTCCTGGTCCAACACTACTTGAACCCAAATGTTCCATACCAACAACACTATCTGCTATCTGGAGATTAGCTGAAACGCCACCAGTACCTATCTTGCCAGCAGATACAGCACCGCTTGCTATTTCACCAGCAGTTACAGCACCTGTTGCAATTTCAGCAGTACCAACAATCGAGTCAGATAATTGGGTATTTGATGTTACAGGTACGTTTGTTAAACTTGCACCCGAACCACTATAACTATCTGCCGTTACACTAGCAGTAAATTTTGCATTAGAAGTACATAATAATGAACCACCTTTAATATCAGTATTGGCCGCAGTTATAACTGCGTTAGCACCAATTACTGATAATGTACCAGAAGTTACTGCATTAGCACTAATACTATTAACGGAAGGCACAATAGTATTAATCAGATTAGCACTCTGATTAGTAATTGTTAACCACGTTTGAAACGTATCAGTTAATGCAACGTTTGCTAATGCCATTAATCAGTCCTCTTTATTAAATTTTTAAGTAAATCTTTAATTTCTGAAACATCACTTTTTATATTATCAATTTCGTTTTCCATTCTTTCTTCTTTCTCTAATTGTTTAATTCTATTATTTCTTGCCATTTTATAACTTTTTAATGCATTGTTATCAACGTTTAAAATAGCACCATTTCTCTCATCTCGTACTAAATTTTCTTTACCAGTTACTTTTGCATAATATTCTAAATCTTCCATGATACTAAATCTGCAATGCTATTGCACGTAAATCTTTAACTCTAGGAATACTAGCTGGTGTAGTAGATGTTAATACTATCTTAATCTGATAAAACTTAAATCCAGTAAATGTTATTCCTGAACTATTCGTGTACTGTACTTGGTCACTACTTCCTGTTTTATTTGCATCAGGAATAGTAAATTCAAATTCTCTCATATCGTCCCTTTGCTTAGAGTCAGAAACTTCCGATGCAGAAGTTACTTGTGTCATTTCTACCCAAGAACATTTTGCAAGCGTATCATCATCTTCGTTATTTAATATTTTATAGAAAAGTGATACTCCTGCTGTTGAAGGTTTATATGCTGTAACGAATACTTTTAAATCTTCAGCATCTTGGCCATCTGCAAGTTCTACTTTTCTAGTAATATATCTTGCAAGAGAATTACCACCAGAAATACCATCTTCATCAGTAGTTGAATTATTAATTAAATTTTCTACACATAACAATGCCGCTCTATCATTATCTATTGCAGGAGAATGTCGTTTATTATTAGCATTCTGTATAGTAACTTTAACCTCAGCAGATTTTTGTCCACTCAATCCTGAAGTTTCTTCTGTTAACCCATGTACAAAACGTCTTGCATCAAAAGTACTATCTTCTCCATCAGCAACAGTAACATATGAACTATCTCTTGCAGAAGATGATGTTGCAAACTTGCCTGTAAATGTAGAAGTCGTATCTTGAAGAATCATGTTACTAAGTTGTGTATTAAATGTGTCCATTACAATACTATCTAATGATATAATTCTTGCAGTACCATTATTTGTTTGTCCTTTTATATATGTATTGGCCGCAAAAGTACCACTAGGTTCTGATAGATGTATAAATGTATTAGATTGTGTTGTTGCATCATACATATACGCTTTACCAGAAGGTGTTGATTGACTGCTAATCACAGCAGTTGTAACTGATGGGCCACCACCAGCTAACATGACTGTTATAGTTTCACCATTGGTAAATTTAGTAGTGGTTACACCTTTAACTCTCATTGCTGTTCCAGAACTATGCGTAACTTCTCCATTAGCACCAGAAGTTCCACCAAGAACTGAAAGTCCTACGTTTGCACTTGTCGAGCCAGCGAGAACAAAAGTTGTTTCTCCATGAATTGTTTCGCCCATAGTAGACATTATTGTACCATTTTCTTCATCACATTGAAAATATTCTTTATCTATATTCTTTAATATTACTGAGCCAGATTGAACTGTACCAAAATTAGCATAGTGCAATCTAAATTTCAAATCTTCTTCTTGAGCAGGTGACCACACTTTATCGTTTGATGATATGAATAAGTTACCATTATGTGGTTGAACTACTACTCTATTACCTGTTATCTTATCTGTTTGTCCTAATTTAGCTGTCCATAAAATTGTATTAGGATTACCATTTGTAGGTTTAACTACAAAAGCATATTCCATGCCTGATTTTAAATATACTGGAGTTTCAAATACAGCAGGTGTTGGTGCAGTTCCGTCATCACTAGTATTAATATCCGCAGATGCTAGAACCATTCTACCAAAAGGTACTTGATTAGATGTAACAAGTCCACTTGATGGGTCTACTTCTCTAATTTCAACAGCAGTACCTACCGTCTTATCTTTTCCTTGGAAGAATAAATCAATCTTAGTTAAATATACTCCAGTTGAGCCTGGTGCATCTTTACCAGCGTCCATGTTATCAACATAAAACGATTGTGCAATCGGGTCAAAATGACAATGACCCCACCAGCCTCCCCAACCATATCCATAACCACCATAGCCATAGCCGTAACCCCAACCATATCCTCTACCATACGTAGATGAGGTACTTGTAGTTTTAGTTTCTGTTACACTATTAACTTTTAAGTTTACATTTCTTGTACTAAGAACTGTTCCTTGTTTAACTTGATTCATACCTTGAGCATGATATTGTGTTTCTGCCCAAGATGTTAATGATTCTTCACCGTTAGTAATACTATCGGTTAATTTTAATGCTTTACTACCAACTCTAAATTTTCTTTTAGCACTATTTGGCAGTCTAAAAGTAGCAAACATATTGCCTGTAGTATCTGAAATTAATTGTGAGGACTCGCTTGCAGTATTTGAGAATGATGAATTACAAGGTGTCATAAACTCATTAATATCTTCACCATCAAAGAATGCAAAGAATTTAGCATCTGGTTTAAGTCCAGTAGCAGTAACTTGAATTACACGAGACCTCATAAAAGGTGTTAAACTCGTATCTCTTACTGATTCTCCTAAATCAACATCAGTTTTATATGGCTTACCAACATTTAATTGAGTACCACTTCGGGTTTCTCTCTTAGATGTCGTAACTGTAGTATGACCACGCCAATGAGTACCATAATTCCAACCATAACCCCAAGACCAACCACTATGCTTTCGTGTAGTCTTTTGACTTCCTGGTATCGTACTCCAACTTCCCCATTGAGTACCCCATGCATTAGCTAATTGTTCCCATGCTTGAGTATTCATATCTAATTCTACATTAACCTGTGGTTTAGTTGTAGTATCAACCCAATAATCAGTATCTGGATTTAATATAATATCTCCAACCCATGCAAAAGCTGAACCAGATGCGTTTCTTACGTTTGTAGCAAAAGGCATTTCTTGTACCAAATCATGTGTATATGGTAGTGTAACTAATTTACCATCACTTGGTAATGTTGCTGTAGCGTATGTTGAAGTTGCCGCAGAACTACTACCAACAACGTTAGCACCACCAGCAGTAAATGCTGTACTGCCAACCTGTTCAACATACAAGAATGTGCCTACTTGATATGTAACTTTACCAGTTGCAGAACCTGAAGTAACTGTTTCGTTATTACTAAACGCGGCAGATGAAGAACCTAATGTTAATCTAACATCTTTCGCGGCTTTAACAACGTTACTTGAGTTTGCACTATTCATTTGTAATTGAACATCATTCAATCTAAATGAAGGCCTTAATTCTTGTGCCTCTATATCCATAGCAATAGTATAATCATTATCTCTTACATCACCGACTGAGTGTCCAACAAAATTATCTACAAGTATACCATTTTTAAATCTATTATTTCCAGATGCATCACTAAGTACTAATTGCTCTGCACTACTTTCTAATAATGAAAGTGATGTATAATATTCAAGATTATCAATTCTATCTTTTAATACGCCAATGTCTCTCATTGTATAACGCATTATTCTTTGTGGTGATACTTTAGTACCGAGTTCAGGTCTTCCTAATTCAATAGCATTAATTTTAGGTAAAGAAGGAAAAGGTGGAATACTTATCAGACCAATAGTCATTGCATCGCCACGAGGTTGTGGTTCTTTTGGTCGTATAAAATCTGCCGCACCCTTTACAACTTCAAACTGTCCTTCATCACTACAAACAACCCTATCTATTCTTCCCATAAAAAATTCTATATCAGTAGTAAGAGATTCATTTGGTGGCATAAAATGTAATCCACCAGATGGTTCTACAAGTGCTACGGAAACTGCAGGATTTCTTGAAATATTTGTAAGTGTTGTTACACTATTTGCAGTATCAGTAATTCTAGGTCTTAAATCTAAAACGCCTCGTAAGTCAAATTCATTACCAGTTATTGGTGATGTATACAAAGGAATATCTTTAGTTTGAATAGCATTATTATTTGCACTATCAACATCATCAATAGGATAAGAATCAACAGAAAAATATCCAACACCTTGAGAAGTATCATGTGTAAAATAATCCAACTTAACAAGATACACATTACCATTCGCAACAGAATGAGAAGAAGATGACTTCTTTGCAAGTTTTGCATGATTGTAATAATTATCTGTACCACCATCATCTAATTCAAAATGACTAGTAACATCTGTGCCACCTGAAGTTGAACTAAAGAAAGCATTGCCAGTTGAAAGTCTTACTTCTTTAAGTTTAAAACCATCAGATAATCCTAATGGCCATGGACCAACTGTATTTCCTAAGGCGGCAGATGCATGTGCGGCAGATACATTAATTTCTACATATCTATCTTTATTAATTGTTTTGGCTGCCTCTTGTCCATCAATTTTATTAAGTTCACAAAAAACTTGAGCGGCACAAGTACCGCCAAGAGTTTCTTGAATGTCAAAACTTGTAGATGTTGTAGAACCAACTGTAATAGTTCTTGCACCATCAAGACCAACACCAGACATATTTAACATTTGACCATTTAGTAATGCTTTAGTTGAATTCTTGCCTGATGTTGTTGCATTATGATTTTCTGTTAGTACTAAAGATGTAGCACTGGCAATAGAATTAACAGTAACTACATTAGCATAACCTTCAATCTTTAATGTATCGCCTTTATTTAATTGAGTATCAAATGCTGTACCAGAACCCGTTACAGTAGGACTAGCATTAGTTGTTGACAATGTTCCTGTAATATTAGATGATGTATTTGCATTGCCGTTTAATACAACGTGCATATTTGCTCTTTTCTGACTAGAGTTTAATGCACCTGCGGTAAATGGATATTGTTCACTAGATGCACCAGTAGCAAGAGTAAATGTTCCGTCTGCGGCAATAGTAACATCAAATACTTTCTGAAATTTATAATCTGCAACCACAGCACCAGCAGGACTTCTTAATCTCTTAGTAAAAAGATTTGTTAAAGGATAAAGTGCTTTGTTAAAACCACTATCTGTTAATTTTGTTACACCGCTTGTTTGTACAACGTCTGCATGTGCTTTACTAGTACCATCATTGAAATATATTGCCTGAGTATCTTGAAAAGTATTTGCTGTCATTTTTATATCATAGAGATATAAATCAAACTTACAGCTTGGGTCACCTTTATCACCCGTATTATATTCTAATGCTCTTACTCTTGCTGTACCAATTTGTGTTCCAACAGGAGAAGTAGCGCCTAATGTATTATTAGATATTGCTCTTTGTGCAGTATCAAAAAGTTTTACCTCATCTTGGCCATTTATGTCCCAGTTGCCACAAACTTCAGTTGCAGAAACATAGTTACCATAATTAGCCGCTACACTATAATCTGATATTGCATGAGCATCATTTCCTTTTTCTATTTCAATATTTCTACTATGAATAGTATCTATTTCAAAACCTTTTACATATGCTTTACCAGGTGATATATCAATAGATAACTGATTAGTATTACCACCATTAGCTAATGTTTTTAATCCCTGATTACTTTCGTTATCAAGATGTTCTCTTACAGATATTTCAAGACCATTTACAATATAATCTCCTGATTCATCATAAGTACGTCTTGCAATATAATCATTAATTTTCGCATAAGCTGGTTTATCAGATTTAAATTCAGGTGCACCATTCTTAATTCTTAACAATTCAATAAATTTAGTATCTTCCTGAGAATTAACTGTTCTTGAAACAAGATTAGCAGTTAATTTTAATCTATCAGCACCTGGAGCCGCATAGTTATATGAACCTTGTGCAGGGTCTAATAAAGTAGCATCTCCACCAGATGAAACAATTTCTTCTATAATATCATAACCAATTTTTATAGTAGTATTAGCCGAATATCTACCAACGATTAATGATTGTTTATCTGTTCGTATGAAATGGTCTTTTGCAAATATAATACCTTCATCATACGTTACACGTAATCCTGTATTAGCAACAACTGATGTAGTACCAGTTAAAACATTAGCTGTTGCGGACGCGGGTGATATTGTATTAGAAACTAATTTTTCAGCACTTAAAAATGACCTTGTACTATTGTTAGAACCTGCAGATGTATACTTAATGTATAATGTTTTTGTATCTGGGTCAGATGCCTCAGAGCCAGTTAAACTATCTATAACGTGAGCCTTAACACCTGAAGTTTGACCTGTTAATGTTGAACCTTTAAATACTGTAACATCAACACCTTCACCAGTAGAGTCATTGTCTCTTATTTTAACATATGAAATATCTGATTCGTAAACTAACTCACAACCACGTACAACACTACCTTCTTTAAAAATATGTTCACCAAATCTATCAATTTGATTCTGAAGTATAGTTTGTAATTGAGTTAATTCACGTGCCTGAACAGCAAATCCTGGTCTGAATAATAATCTATGAAAGTTTTGACCTTCATTAAAATCGTCATAATATGGGTCGATATTAAGATTAGTTGCCAGTGATTGAGTATTGGCTAAAATTGTTGCCATTAATAAATTCCTTTAATTAAAATTTTACTACAAGTTTAATATCTTCAATTTGGTCGCTGGCTCTTGATACAGCACTCCTATTTTCGATATACAATAGTTCCCCGTCATAATTCGTTAAACTTCCTTCAGCTTGACTTCCTAGCGTTGCTGTAAGACCACTACTTCCACCTGTTAGTGTTTCTGAATTTGTATATGATGCATTAGCACCGAGATTAGAAACTCTAAGTGTACCAGTAGTGTTAGCTGAATTAGTATTAGAAAAACTAACTACTCGTCCAGTAGCCGCAGAAGTGCCTCCCGTGATTACTTCATCAACAGTATATCTACCAGAACCACTCACAGAAGTAAGTGATAATTGTACAGTCTGGTCGTATGATGCACTATTTGCTTGACCACCGTTTGCAGATAATGTTGGATTCTTTAATATTCCAACTTCACGAAAATCGTTTACAGTTGGAAATGTATCACCTTCTGAACCTGATAATTGAACATTCATAATAATATTATGTGCAGATAATTCTTTTACTGCATCATATCCATGTCCGCCAGGTGGTGCTATATATGCCTCTGCTGTTGCACCTGAACCATGTGAACTATTTGCAGTAAGTGTTACGAATGCTTGAGAATAATTTGCTCCTTCATTAATCATACTAACATAATTAACGGCACCAGATGCTACGTTTGCAAATGCTGTTGCAGTAGTCGTACCATCACCCTTTACTGTTACTAGTGGTGCTAAAACATATGTTGAAGTTCCATCGGGCGTGGGAGAAAATCCACTCGCTAATGTTACTGTTTTTGAAGAACCAACATAATCAACAATCTTTAGAGCGGCCTGGCCTGAACCAGTACCACCTGAAATATATAATGCTGAATCATTATAGATATTATCTGTTGCTGATGCGCCAGATGCAAGTACCACAATACTTGAACTTGTTACCGAGGCTAATGTGCCTACGTGTGTTTCATAACTTGAACCACCAGAAGTAATATCAATAATATTTACAGTACCATTCGCTGCCGCCTCTTGTACAGGCCATTGCGTTGAGCCATTATTTGCAGATAATGTTTGTACAGGTATATAAGAAGTTGTTTGAAACTTTAACGCATCTGCCGCTGTAATATTATACATATATTTCCAATGATAACCATCAGCAGTTACTAAAGTACTTGTTGCAGTACCAGTTGGTTCAACAGTAGATACGGCATCTTTATTATTGAATAAACACTTATATACATTAAAGTCATCTGTCATCACATAATAAGTATTTGAACTCGCAGGAGTATCATAGAGAGATGTATCTGAACTATTAAATTCGCGATAACGTTTACCAGTTTCCCAGTCATAACGGGCTATTGAATATGATACATCACCTGCTTGAATACGTTTTGCCGCCAACATTGTTCTCCAATAATCAAAATCAGTTGACTCAACTGAATCTGTTGGAGTTGGTGGTGAACCTTCACTTGGCCAAGGTCTAACTCGTCCAATGAAAAGATATAATCTATCGTTTGCGGCCTCGTCAAACATTTCTTTGAATTGACTCGCATTATGAATTCTGAATTTGCGTGTTACTATTCCTGGCATCTCTCAAGTCCTAAGTTTATGTGATTATTTATACTCTTATTTATAACAGTTCTATACATAATTTTATGTTGTTATTGTTGTTGTATTTGCAGTTGTGTAGAACTCGCCATTTGACAAGTCTCCGTAACCAACTTTCAAGTCCATTGTTGTATCTGTTAATACAGTATTAATATCGTAGGTTCCGTTTGCAGTACTACCTACTTGGTCTACAATCATAATAGTCTGATTATTAGCTACCGTGCGTGAAGGACCTGATTGACTACTAATCACAGCAGTTGTAACTGATGGAGCACCACTAGCCAACATAACTGTTATAGTTTCATTAGTAAATGGTCCGTTATTTATACCTTTAACTCTCATTGATGTATTTGAATTAAACGTAATTTCTGCATTAGCACCAGAAGAACTGCCGAGAACTGAAAGTCCTACATTCGCATTTGGTGAACCAGTGAGAACAAAAGTTGTTTCTCCAGTTGAGAAGACAGTATTGTTGCCTGTTACAAAGGCAGAACTAAAGCTACGTAATTCTCTGAGGCGTATTGAGTCTAACGTAGATAATCTAATCGTAGATAACTGATTATTAGCGGCTACGAATAAGTTACCAGCAGCCTGAGTAAATACAGTCGTTACAGATTCAGTATTAGACGCGGCTGATACACTAAAGTCTGTAACAGCTATAACGTCTGGTAATGATACTGCTGTATTAGATTCTACAATAGTTTGTACTGAACTTCCAGATACTATTGCAGGTATATTAATTGTTATAAAACTTTCTTTTGTAATTCGACCTACTGCTGAATCATCAATTTCTGGTGCTGGTAAACCCGTATCAATTTCCATACGAAATCTACCAAACATTTTCATTCCAGCAGGGTGTAAAATTGCCTCTACTATTTTTCTATAAGTGTTTATAAATTGATTTGTTTTTAATTCATAAGAGAAATCTTGATAATAAAAATTATCTTGTAGTTTATTATTCCAACTAATAAAGCCTTTCGTATCTGTATACCCACCTTCATGTACTTTAACACCAGATGTTTGTGGATAAGCAGTGGCGGTTTCTGTATTGGCAGTGGTAAGATTAGTAATAGTCGTTACTTCATTTCTTGTGTATGCTGTTCCTGAATTATCAACAACAACATTAGCAATAGCACCCGCAACATATCTTGCTAATATAGATGCATTTTTTCCTTTAATTCCTCCAGTACCATCTGCTAATTGTAATTTAGATACTTCTGTATTTTCTACGGCAACTTGTGGTTTTGATAACGTATAGTGATTGCCATAAGAAGTTGTTGTTACAGCATTAACTGAACCCACAGAAAGAGCGGTAAATGCAAATGCTTTATTTAAAAAAGTACCACTATTAGCAACAGCTAAGTTAGCACTTAATGCAGTTGTATTTGCGCCCGCTGATACAAAAAGAGGTCCAGTATTAATTACAACATTTGCCACAGGAGTAATAACATCAGTCATTACTCTTATTACTTCGGTATCTTTCAAACTTGCAATAGTAAAAGCCGCACCTATACCATTTCCTGGATTTGTTGTTGATATAATACTATTAGTAGTATAACCAGAACCACTATTTGCCACAAAAAATTCTACTGCATCTGTTCCGCTAGTAGATGAAATATAACCATTTGCACCTATACCAGTTATTGCTGATATGAATTTAACTCTATCACCTGGATTATGAAATGCACCACCATCTCTTATCAATCCAGCTTTCATAGGACCAAATGTACCTAGAATTGTTCCTGATGTAACATTATTTTCTTCTTTTACTATTTCATTGTCTTGAAATACTCCAGTAATATTATCAAGATATAATTCTTTTACTGTTTGTCCACCTTCGACTGTTGTTTCTAATTTCTTAACTTGAGCAGTTGCACCTGATGTTACACCGATAATAGTAGCATTGTCAAAGTCATCAGTATCACCAGTTGTAGGTGTACCAACACGTATAGATGTATCTGCTACCCAACGACCATCTGATGTACGTAACATATCAACAGAAGGATAATAAAATTCTATTTCTTCACCAAATAAAATTCTGAATAAAAGTTGATATGATTTTTGAGAACCTCTTGCTCGATATAAGTCTTTGCAATGTTTTATGAATAATTGTTTATTAGCTAGAGCATCTTCTGGAATTGAAGGTATAACTTCTCTTTGAAGATATTCTAAATACTTAGGAATAGTATCATCAATATCTTGATAGTTTTTTAAATTCTTAGAAACTTCTAAAGCATTGTTAGCTTGTTCAGCATACTCATAATATGCTTTTATAAATTCAATAAGCTGTGGTCCCTCATCAATAACAAATTGAGGTAATTGCTGATTTACAAGAGGTGACGTTTTCTCATCTGTTGACATTTTAAATCAATGTTCCGACTGCGGAATCTCTTATCTGTGTTACAGAGCCTGTTGTATTGACTGTTACCGCACTTGTAGTAGTTGATGTTTTTTCATCAAACATTTCTATTGAAGTATCTTTAAGTAACATTAGTTGATATTTCTCAACAGTAACATCTCTCTTAGCAGGAGTTACTGTTATCGTTATTTCATTGTTTGTAGCGGCCGTTGGTGAAAAAGAAGTTAATGTTATAACACCAGTATTATAATCTATTGTACCAGCCGTACTATCTAAATAATTTTTTGAATCATCTGAACCTACATAATAAATACGAACATTACCAAGACCGTCATCATTCATTTTAGAACTGCGACCTGAAAAAGTAAACCATGTTGATGCCAAAGAATATGTAGTTATACTTGAATCAAAATCTATTGTATATTTTGTAGATGTGGTAAAATTAGGAGCAAATGCTTTCTTAATTGCTATTGTTGTTAGGTTACTTTTTATTGATGTATCACACTCATCTATCACATCTATAAATCTAGAATATCTAAATCTTTCATTTTCAAAAGTTCCCATATTGGTTGTTTCAAAATTATTAATTGCGGTTACAATTTTATCACGAACTTCACTTGCAGATAGTGTTGTTAATCTACTATCCCAATTAACTGTAATAGATGGAGAAACATAAAGATATTTTGCATCTATAAATTCTGGTTCTACTGCAAGAACATTATAATCTTTTAATTGATTGACAATAGAATTTTTTTGAGTAGAGGTTAATAGAGTACCAGATTTTGGTTTAGCAGATATATAAATTTTTCCATATACAGGTGGTACATTATCTTGTCCACCCCATACTCGAATTGTCTGAATGTCTGTATTTAATTTTAAAATTATACGTCTATAATCTTCAGCTAGTACTGCCCTATTTTGCACTTCAAAATTCTTAGGTGCATTAAATTTAACAGATTCTATTGTTTCTAACTCCTGACCGCCTGATGTGTTTGCATTATAAGTAATTGTATAATTAGTACTTCCGCCTAATGATGATGGTTTTGTAAACGTACCAACTCCATTAGTTTTAGTTCCATTAACTATACGATAAGCGATTGTTATTATATTTCCATTATCTGGTGCATTACCAATAATACCATCACCAAAATAAACTTCTGTTTCTAAATCTCTAGTCTCTTGTATAAAGAATGAATTTGTATTTGCAGTTACAGCTAATATATCATCAGCTAATGTATAAGTTGTTACTGAAGTATCAGTAGTTGATGTTTGAACATCTACTGAAATAGATGCTTTCTCTATATTCTTATTTGGTAAAACATACTTAACAGGATTTGTAGTAGATACTGTAAACTTATGCGTTACTGGTCTTCCTTCTCTGATTGTAATTTGTCCTGCATATCCATCAGTTGAATTTAATGTATATGCCTCAGGTGTAACCCATAAATATTGTATACCATCAATAGTTGAAGACCATTGTGTGTTCTTCGCAATAGAAACAGAATCGGGAGAACCCGTTGGTGTAATTGTAACGTTTGCAGTAGTGAAAGAACCTGTTGCAGATGTTGGTATATAGTTTAACATTTTTGCTCTTGATACAACACTATCTCTTAGTATTGCTGAATCAAGAAACATCTCATTGCCTATCATACTAGAATAAAAAGCATTTTGATATGTATTGTATGCAAGAGTATCTATGAGATGTGATATAGTAGAGCCTTCAAAATCATAATCAGTAAATTCACCTTTAGCAGAAATGAATGATTTGATGCCTGCTTTAATTTTGTCGAAATCTAATTCTGTTACATTTATTGTAGTATTAGCGGCCATGTTATCTTACTCTCTCTACCATTACTATTAATTCTATCGGTTTCTTTATATTTCTCATTCTAAAAATTATCTTGACTCTCAATTCATTCAAATCGTCCGTTCTTACTATTACATCATCTACAATAGCACGTGGCTCATAGTTTTCTATTGCTAAAGTAACATCTTTAGCAATCTGATAATCAGTAAAAGAATCTGCATTTTCAAAAAGTTGTGTTAAAACATTTCCGCCATAATTTGGCATATAAGGTCTTTCAAAATGATTACAGAGAACTATATTCTTAACGCTTTGTTTTACTGCCTCAATATTAGTTAGATTACTCAGTCTGCCAGTTATCGGGTGTTTTGTAAATGACATTTTTAAGTCTGAATGTACTGTAGCTTGTATTTGTGGCATTTTTATTCTCTGTTTTGTTAATAACTATTTATACAAGAAGTCATAATTTTATGATGCCTTCTCTGGTGTAGTACAATCAATCTCACCTTTTCTTATTGTAGGACAAGTATAATCTGTTGGGCCTGATGCTTTAACAGTATGAGTATCTCCCCCAATGTATTCCCATCTAGTACCATTATGAGTAAAGTGGGTTTCTCCTGTAACTTCTACTGTATATCTTCCTGCTCTAATATCATAATTGTCAGTATCTATTTTTACACTAGGTGCTTTAAGTCGTATAGTAGAATCTGATGTGATATTAACTTCTCCAGCGACATGAATATAATCATTACCCGCAACTAAAGTATAATTATTCGCAACTACATGAACTACTTTATTACCACCAGCATCAACCTCATAGAACGTTCCAGTCTTATGATATTCGTGAATTCTTTCTGCACCAGGCGAATCATCTATTTCTTTTATATGACCACGTTCAGTTTGATGTACGTGATTATATGGATATGTTGTATCATATCTTGGGTGACTTTCACCAGTTGAATCATTAAGTAAATCAGTAGACTTAGGTTCATTCCAACCAACAGCACTCAAAGCTACTTGAACAAATTCTTTTGCACGTAAATCTTTTATTGCTGGTACTGAATGATTATAATCTATCTCTGTTTCATTTCCTTCGTCATCTGTTCTTGTTATTGTTCCATCATTACGAGCAAGTCGATTCACATCTGGTTCATCAATTCTTAAAGGATAAAAACTTTGTACTTCGTTATCCCCACCTTCATCTGGACGAAAATCTTTCATTTCACTTCTTTGAGTTTTCTTTGGGTCATTAAATCCTTCATCTGGATTGCCATGATAATATGGCATACCTGCAAGTGAACCCAAGATAATAGGTTTCTGCATATCTGAACCATCTAACCAAAATCCAACAACCCATGTTCCTTCAACAAGACCAGTTGGAGAATATCCTATATCTCCCATTGCCGCTGACTGAATACTTTGTAATGGTTGGGCCCAAGGTAAACTGTTAGTAGGCATTTCTTCTTTTACTTTTGTATGTTCACCATAAACTCTTACTCTACATCTACCGAGTTTAAGAGGGTCGTTGCGGTCTTCGACAACACCTATCCACCATTTAAAATTTTCGCCAAGACTTTCTATCATGCGGCCTGTCCTTCTGTTGCATTTTCTTTAACGCTATCTTTTGCATACGTATCTTTAACGATTTGCAAAAGAGTACCAAAATTATTTTGCTCTCTATTAAAAACATGTCTTATAGCAATAACTAAAAATTTACTACCATATAACAAGTTATTTGATTTTTTAAATTCTTCATACTCACTCGTTTGTGGTACATGAATTTCTATTATATTTCCAATTTCTACATCTGTATTACCAGATATCGCAATTTCTAAAACTATATTTGTTAATTGAGCCATAGATACATTCATATATTTCAAAAAGGTATGTAGTCTTCTTGGATTAGTAATCTGATGGTCTGTATTGGCTGATACTGCTCTTTTTGTAAAATCATTAGAGTTCTGATAATCTTCACCAATGTTAGAAGTTATATAATGAGAAACAGGAGTTCCAGCATCACTTGCATACATTGATTCGTCTGTAAATATCTTGGGGTCATCTTCAATATGTGCCAACTCGGTAAAACTATCAGCCCATGACCAAGCATCTTCAGTATATATTTTCAATAATGGGTCAATAGTTTTTACTACGTGAGAATAAAGTCCCATTTCTAAATTCTTTACACAATCTAATTGCTGTTTCACATTTACACTTTGTATAAATTGATGTGGAAAAATTTCATCACCTTCTCCAGAACCCTCTCCTTCACCTTTTTTAGTTTTAATTCCACCTTGGTCAGCAAAATAAAATTTATCTACTGGGTCTTGTCTTAATAATGAATCTAATGTTTTAAAAACCCATTTAGTTGGTGTCTGATAAAACATAAAATTCTCAGACTTACTTTTAGGTTCACTTGAAGTATCGTCAGCTTTAAGTACAGCCTCATTACATATTTGATGAATTGCTTTAAAAGGGCTTACATTAGGAAAACATATTGATTGATGAAATTGTGTTTCTTGTAATTCCAATTCAGGTTGTGGGTCTTCTATAATACCAAATTCTTCAATAGTTGGTCTTAAATAATTTTCGTATATACTTTCAATTATCTTTTCTGGCTTTAATTGTAAATAAGATGTTTTAAGAGATTTTCTTCTATCAGAAATAACTTCTTGAGATACTCCATGAAGAACAAATACCTCTGCTCTAGCGGCCTCTTTTGCTCTACTAGTTATTTTATAAATTTTGAATACGTAATTAAGTTCTGTATCAAAAGTAGGTGTTCTAAATTTTACTACTAATGTTTCGTCACCGACTATTGGCAACATTTCGATAATGCCATTAGAGTCAAGAATTCCAACTTCACATTTTGTTCCTTGAGCATATATATCTTGAAAGATATTAAACTCTACCGTTTGACCTGTTAAAACGAGAGATTTTTTTTTAAAATTAAAAATTTCTATACCAGTTAAAACTATTCCGCCTGGTCTATAAACTTCTTTTTCTGCTGTAGATGTTGCCATAATTATCCATGATTAATTAAATATGTTTTTTACACTAGCTAAGACTGAAGGAAGAAATTGTCTTCTAAGTATTTTTATTGTTCTTTTAGAATCGTTTAATTCATCTTCATAAGTCATGCAATCTACTTCTCTACGTTCCGCATCTATTAATGTATTAAACGTTGTCTCATCAACTATTTGAATTTGTTTAGGTATAATAGTACCATCTGTCAATTTTGTTTGTTCAGCTAGTATCTGTTCATAATGTTTTACTTTTCCTTGAGCGTTT
>Ga0206683_10000731_pt1 | contig 23431 bp, 23 predicted proteins | sample M280m12015metaG_FD_155483 | JGI IMG/M metagenome (GOLD analysis project Ga0206683, IMG submission 155483) | Ammonia-oxidizing marine archaeal communities from Monterey Bay, California, United States - M2 80m 12015 | ecosystem: Environmental > Aquatic > Marine > Intertidal zone | place: USA...
GCTATTTGCCACAATGGACGGCTAGTAATCTCTGCTAATAGAAGATCATCTGTAAGTATTTCAAAGCCTGCTATGAGGAACGCGACTATAAAACCAGTTGCTATCGACAAAAGGAGAACTGGACTATTTCCCGTTGGTAGTAATTTTTTGAGTTTCTCCATTAGATCATTCATACCGGTAGTCAGCGCTTGATCCTCATGTGTGGGAAGATTGACTTGAATTCTTAAAAATACGAGGCACAATTAGTGATGCGAAAAAAGCAGCGTAAAGTTAAAGACCCTCTTCTGATTTCTTTAATAAAAGCTTTGAGCGAAGACAGAGTGACAGATGGAGCTTCCGCTAGACGTATCTACAGTAAAGATGGCTCGGTAATAGAAGGAGGTCGCGCTGGGATTATATGTTTCCCAGAAGACACTTCGGAAGTAGTAAAATGTGTCTCTCTAGCTAATGAATATGATAGAGAGTTTGTAACACGAGGAGCAGGAACCGGCTTGGCAGGAGGATCTGTTCCCTGTAATGACCCAATAATGATCGTTACGACTCGGATGAAAAAGATTATTGATGTCGACTTAGAAAAGAAAATTGCTTGGGTTCAACCAGGGGTTGTAAATTTGGATCTTTCAAATTCTTTAAAAGGAACTGGCTTACATTTTGCCCCTGACCCTTCGAGTCAACAGGCATGCACAATAGGTGGCAACGTTGCTAACAACTCAGGTGGACCACACTGTTTGGCATATGGGGTCACTAATTCGCATGTAGCAGCCTTAGAAGTAGTACTTCCTGATGCTTCTATTGTTCAATTTGGATCTATTGAAGGAGAGGCTTGCGGTTATGACCTAAGAGGTGTCTTTGTTGGAGGCGAAGGTACTTTAGGTGTGGCCACACGAATAGCAGTTCGATTAACAGAGGATCCTCCCGAAATTGCTACTTTGCTTCTTGATTTCTCAAAAATTACTGACGCTGCTGAAACAGTGAGTCAAATAATCGCTAATGGCGTATTACCGGCAGCACTTGAATTAATGGATAGAAATGTTGTAGCCGCAGTCGAACCTTTTGCTAAAGCTGGATACCCATTAGATGCTGAAGCAGTATTGATAGCTGAAGTTGATGGATTGCCTGCTGGTGTTTCTCATGAGGTTCGCGTCATTTCTGAGATAGCGAAAAAAAATGGAGCGCGAGAAGTACGAATAGCTGCTGACGAAGAAGAAAGAGAACGAATATGGAAGGGTAGAAAAAGTGCTTTTGGGGCAATCGCTAAAATAAAACCTGATTATTATCTACATGACACTGTGATACCAAGAGGACGTCTGGCTGAAGTTATTGAAAAGGTCTATAAAATCGCAGAAAGATATGACTTAGTGGTGATGAATGTTTTTCACGCAGGAGATGGAAATTTACATCCACTGTTGGTTTTCGACGCTCGACTCCCAGGAACTTTAGAAAAAGTAAAGCAGGCTGGCGAAGAAATAGTAAGGATTTCGCTGGAAGCTGGAGGGGTTCTTTCTGGTGAACATGGAATAGGACTAGAAAAGCAAAGGTTCATGTCACAGCAATTTTCAGAGCGCGACTTAGAGGCACAAGACGCTCTTCGCCGCTCATTTGATCCAGAGAATCGATCAAATCCACATAAGGTTCTTCCAAGTGGTAGTTCCTGTGGGGACATAAATTTGCTGAATGAAATCCCAGAGGGTGTGTGGATATGAAAAGCATGGAAGAATTCACAGAAGAAATTGGTGACAGTTCTTTTGTATCAGTTCGCGGTGGAGGAACGCGTTGGAATCTAGGTGGACCTTTAACAGAAGGAACAATCATAATTGAGGCACCAAAAGGTGTGATCGACTACAAGCCTGAAGAAATGATTGTTCGTGTGGGTGCTGGGACAAAATTAAGTACGTTGCAGGATGGTTTGACTGAACTGAAACAGGAAGTTGCTCTTGCAGGTTTTCCTGAGTCCACCCTCGGAGGAAGTCTTGCAGTGGGTTCGAGTAGTCATAGAAGAGCGCGGATCGGGGCAGCGTGTGATGTTCTATTGCAAGCTGACTGTGTTGGTGCTGATGGTAAACAATTTGTAGCAGGTGGCCCAACTGTAAAGAACGTGACTGGGTACGACATTTGCAGGCTTTTGGTTTCTTCTCTAGGCACTCTTGCATTAATGGGAGTAGTGACTTTACGAACTCGACCTAAACCTGAAATAGGGGTTTGGTTAGAAGGTCAACTTGATTTTGAAAAAATTGCAAACCATTGCTACCGGCCTGCCAGTGTTCTTTATGACGGATCGAAAACGTTTGTATTCATCGAAGGTTACGAAGAGGATGTTGAAAAGGAGAAAACATTTTTGGAGGAAGCGGGAATGACAGTTCTGGATAGAGCATTAGAAATTCCACCTCTACAAAAAGGAGTAACGAAAAAAGATTTGAAGAAGGGCGGATTCTTGGATCTTCAAACCGGTGCCGTTTACTCAAATGACACCAATAGTAATATTGAGGTATCGGTCGAAGTGCAGCGACTTTCCGATCGAATTAAACAAAATTTTGATCCAACCGGCAGACTGAATCCTGGCAGGAAGCCATATTGATATGAACGCGAATACGAAAACGGATTTAAATAACGAACTATTAGTTCTAGAACCTGAAGCACTTAATGCTTGTGTCTCTTGTGGTTTATGCCTTCCACATTGCCCTACATATCGTGTAACTGGAGATGAACGGATGTCTCCGAGGGGAAGAATCGCATTAATGCGATTAGTTGATGCAAAAGAATTCAATCCAACTCACGAATGGATTCATTCCATGGACACTTGCGTTCAGTGTCGAGGATGCGAAACTGCATGTCCTTCGGCAGTTCCTTTTGGAGAGTTGATAAGTGATACAAAAAAAGCACTTGCAAGTGTTAGAAAATTGCCATTAACAATTCGAATCGGACTTTTAATTCTTAAAAACCAGCGGTTACTCATAGGGGCAACTTTCTTGATTGGAGTTTTACAAAAATTGGGTTTTATGCGGAATTCTTCTTACATTCCCTCAGGGGTGCCACTTTTGAAACGCGAATTTAAGACTACTCACTCTCCACATGACCCCGTTCTTTTTACTGGCTGTGTTATGAAATCTTGGACACCATGGGTTCATACTGCTGCATTGAAAACACTGGCTTTTTTTGGTGTAAATGTTGCTACGTCTGGTAAAAACGTTGGTTGTTGTGGAGCTTTACATGAACATTCAGGTCTAAGGTCGGTTTCAATAAAAATGGCAGAAAATGTAATTGATGAAATGCCAACTACCGGGCCGGTACTGGTTAATTCGGCCGGTTGTGGAGCAATGCTCAAAGAGTATGGAAAATTGTTAGGTACGGAGAAAGCAAAGCGATTTTCGGAACGTGTATTCGATGTGCACGAATGGATTGCAAAGAATTGTCAACTGCCTAACACAATTGAAAAAAAAGAACGTCTCGTGGTTCAAGACCCTTGTCATCTTAGGCACGTGCAAAATTCTCACCAGTATGTTCGAGAGGTTTTGAGTCCTTTTGTCGAAATAGTCGAATTACCGGATGAGGGACTCTGTTGCGGTGCGGGTGGAGCATTTTCCGTTTCACAAAAAGAACTGTCTTCTCAAATTCGGGAACTCAAAAGGACGGCTTTCGCAGAGGTGAATACTGAAGGGGGGAAAGTTAGAGTCGTTAGTGCTAATCCAGGTTGTGTTACTCACCTTCAAACAGAGGGTTTCGAAATCAAACATCCCCTTGAAGTAGTCGCAGAATATGTAAATGAGATAAGTAAAACTGACGAAATGAGCAAATTTTAAATGAGTAGCGAAATAGAAGAAATAAGGTCACAAATTGAAGGCCTAGTTGAAAAAGTAGCAGATCTTGCACTGCAAGATTTAAGAGAAACAATTGATGCAGGTGAACAGAAAACTTCTTCGAAAGAAAAACAACTTACTCGAGTGAGGCGATCGTTGGAAAAAGCCTCTCATCTTCTTTCGGGTCTAAGTGACTGACTTAGGCATTTACTACCGGTAGAAGGGTGCGACCCTTTCTATTCACTTTTAAAACTTGTTCAGAGTTTGGAGTTCCATAAAGAGTATTACGCTGCACGAGTTCTCTTCCTAAAGGTGCTACAAGCCCTTCAAAGTCAGACTTTTTGACCATTTGGCCATGTTGAGCACCAGCAGCTCTGGAGATATTTTCGTCAATTAATGTGCCCCCTAAGTCATTAACACCTGCTTGAAGCAATTGGAGAACCCCTTCAAAACCTATTTTGACCCAGGAAGCTTGAATGTTTGGAATTAGTTTGTTGTAAGCAATTCTTGCAACAGCATGCAACAAAAGAGTTTCGCGAAAAGTAGGTCCACGTCTTGATTTTTGTTGCAAGTAAATTGGTGAAGCCATATGCACAAATGGCAAACCAACAAATTCTGTAAAACCACCAGTTTCTTTCTGTAGATCCCTGCAAAGAAGTAAGTGTTTAACCCAGTGTTTAGGATGCTCGATTGATCCAAACATCATTGTGACATTAGATCTAAGGCCGATTTTATGGGCGGTACGGTGAACTTCTAACCATTCTTCGGTATTAATTTTGTCAGGGCATAGATCTTTACGAATCTCATCATCGAGGATTTCTGCAGCTGTTCCAGGTAGTGAAGCGAGGCCAGCTTCCATTAGACGCTTTAAGTAGGAGTCGAGAGGTTCATCTAAGCGTCGAGCACCTTCGAGAACCTCAAGAGCAGTAAAACCATGAATATGTATGTCTGGAACAGCATCGCGAACTGCTTTTGCAACTTCTATATAATAATTGCCGTCAAAATCGGGATGGATGCCGCCTTGAAGACATACTTCGGTGGCTCCAGCGCGGGCGGCTTCAGCGACGCGTGCGGCAATTTCGTCCATTTCGAGCAGATAAGGTTTGCCTCGAAGATTGAGTGATAGTGGTCCCTTTGAAAAGCCACAAAACCGACACTTGAAAGTGCAGACATTCGTATAGTTGATATTTCTGTTTGCAACCCAAGTTACTTTATTTCCAACTGCTTCGTTGCGGAGATAATCGGCTAGGTCAGCAACTGCAGAAACTTCTGAACCCCGTGCTGAAAGAAGAAGTTCGAGTATCTCTGCATCCGCTTCTTCTCCAGATTTGATCCCTTCTATTGCATCATTGATCGGACCATTAGGTTCTCTGGTGGATGTTACAAGATTAGGAAGAGCACCTGGAGAACCAGAAAACCAAGTATCTTCAGGTGGCTCCACTGTTTTAGCGTCGAATGATTCGCCTTCTTCGAGTTCCTGATCAGGATTAAGAGGATCAGAACGTGCATAACCAGAAGAATCACTTAAATCCATTACTGGAAAAGAAACCTCACTGCTAACCCACTTTTTTAAGTCAGAAGCGAATTCTGGATAAATTGTTAAGCGCGGGACGAGTTCAAAACCTTCCGATTCGGTTACTTGCTTTAGTTTTTCCAAATCTGGCCAAGGTCGCTCTGGATTTACATGATCTTTTGTAACAGGTGAAACGCCACCCCAGTCGTCGATACCTACGGTAAGTAGTTTCCTAAAATCGTCAGAAAGATTAGGTGGAGCTTGGATATGAATTTCTTTGGGAAGAATAATTCGTGCCAATGCAATTGTTTCCAAGAAGTCACTCTCTGGACAAGGAGAGTGTTTGTGCATGGCAGTTCCTACTTTTGGAAGAAAATTTTGAACTATCACCTCTTGTATATTTCCAAAGGTTTTTTGGATTTGAGCGATAACTTTCAAACTTTCTATTCTTGAACTTTTACTTTCTCCTATACCGACGAGAATTCCAGTCGTAAAAGGGATTTTTAATTCGCCAGCGCTTTTGAGAGTAGCGATGCGTCTTTCGGGCGTCTTGTCGGGAGAGTTACGGTGGCAAGCTAGATCAGATTCGACACTTTCTAACATCATGCCCTGGGAGGCAGAAACATCTCTTAGGGCGCGCAGTTCTTCGTGGTGGAGGGCCCCTGCATTAGCGTGTGGTAAAAGTCCTGTTTCTTCTAATACAAGTTTTGACATTTCGACCAGGTAGTCGATAGTGGAAGAGTAGCCTCTTGACGAGAGCCACTCTTTAGCGTATGGGTAACGTAATTCTGGTCGTTCTCCAAGTGTGAAAAGAGCCTCATGGCAGCCTGCTTGTTTGCCTGCTTTTGCTATTGATAAGACTTCTTCTGGTTCCATATAAGGAGCTTCGAGACGGGCTGGTGGTTCAGCAAAAGTGCAGTATCCACAGCGATCTTGACAAAGCTTTGTCAGAGGGATGAAGACTTTAGGACTGTAAGTGACTGTGTTACGGTAATTTTCTTTCCTGATTGAGTTAGCTAATTCGAAGAGAGTGTCGGTAGGTAGGTTTTCAATCCCGTCAACTTTCATTAGAGGCTCCAATTTTCATTTTCGGTTCGTTGGATTTATCGAGACTCCGAATTTCATTTGCTCTTACATCAATTTCGCAAGTGTTGCACTTCACGGAATGTGTGAGTAAAGAACCACAATTGTCATGTATTAGTTTGACAGAGGGTTCTTTTGTGGAACACCATTGATCACCCCAATGCATAAGGGCAATAAGTGAAGGGGACAGTGCGCGTCCTTTATCGGTCAATCTGTATTCGTAGCGGTCAGGTTTTTCTTGATATAAGAAGCGTTCAATTACTCCATTCTCAACTAGATGTTGAAGCCTTTTACTGAGAAGGTTTCTAGCCACACCAAGGTCTCGTTGAATTGTTTCAAAACGTTTGATACCTCTAAAAATATTTCTCAATATGAGGAGCGTCCATCGGTCACCAACGGTTTTTAGAGTTGCTTGGATTGAGCAGTCTGTATCTGGCATTTCATTAAGATAGCACTAAGTTTCATAATTAAACTGACTGAGGGTTTAATTTTTTAGCTGTGCAACTTTTTGATGCAGGGTTTCCAAGAGGTCGTTAAATGATTCAGTAAATGAGGCGACTCCTTGTTCTTCCAGTAGTTGTGCAACTTCATGGAGGTTAACGCCTTCTTTTTCAATTTTTTCTAGTAGGGAAGAATCGTGGTTGTCAGAATCTATCGTTCGAGCTACTTTTCCATGGTCGATGAAAGCTTTAAGAGTTGAATCAGGAATAGTGTTGACTGTTTCAGGTCCTATTAGCTCATCCACATACAGAGTGTCTGGAAATTCTGGATTTTTAGTTGATGTTGAAGCCCAAAGAGGTCTTTGTGGGTTCGCTCCTCGTTCTTGGAGGGAGTTCCATCTCGGCCCGCTGAAACTGCTCTTGAAGATTTGATATGCGGCTCTACCTTGAGCAATAGCTGCTTTTCCTTGAAGGGCGAGAGCATTATCTGACCCGATAGTTTGCAGTCTTTTGTCAACTTCTGTATCCGTGCGACTTATGAAGAAAGATGCAACTGAAGAAATATTCGATAAGTCACCTTTACAGGATTCAAGGCCAGATAAGTAAGCTTCAATAACTTCTTCATATCTGTCAAGAGAGAAAATGAGAGTAACATTAATACTTTTACCATCAGAGATAAGTTGTTGTATTGCTGGAATACCAGCAGAAGTAGCAGGAATCTTCACATATAGGTTTGGCTTATCTATAAGGGAATGGAGATGGCGTGCGGCAGTGATTGTTTCTGAAGTGTCGTCTGCTAAAGAGGGGTCAACTTCGAGTGAAACAAAGCCATCTAACCCATCTGACTTATCGTAAAGAGGGCGGAGTATGTCTAGGGCGCCGTTAATGTCCTCTACAACAAGTTCCCAGTAACTTTCTTCAATTGATTTGCCTGAGGCTATCAATTCGGTTAGTTGGGAATCGTAGTCGTTAGTGTCGGTCATTGCTTTTTGAAAAATTGTTGGATTCGATGTAATCCCGCGAACCCCATTATTAATCCAATTTTCCAGTTCACCTGTCACGATCCAAGATCTACGTAGATTATCGAGCCACGGGCTTTGGTTTTCTGTCGAAAATAGCTCAAGTAGCCTTGTCATTTTTTATTCCTATTTTTAAGAAAATTGGTTGCAGTCTCTATAAGAGTCTCGGGAGTAATACCTAATTCAGTCAGAGCAATATCACCCGGAGCGGAAGTTCCGAAGGAGTCGATACCAATTGTTACCTCTGCCCACTTATTCCAGCCGTATGTCGCACCAGCTTCGATCGAAATTGATGGAACGGTTGGACTGATAATACTCCGTTGATATTCGACTGTTTGACGTTCGAATCGTTCCATACAAGGCATCGATACAACGCATACACCCAAATTAAGCTCTCTCTCGATTTCTCCCGCAGCTATACACGCAATTGAAACTTCGCTCCCTGTAGCAACGATGGTCAGGGCGTTTTCTGTGGATGATTCTCGAATTATGTATGCGCCCTTTGAAACGTTGTCTGTATTATTAGTATCCGTAATCACCGGAGTATCCTGACGGGTCAGAAGCATCGCGCTAGGTCCCGGGTGGGCGACGGCAATCTCCCAAGCGGATGAAGTTTCGTTTGCATCAGCTGGTCTGAATACATCAAGATTCGGTATTGAGCGTAATGAAGCGGCCTGTTCAATAGGTTGGTGCGTTGGGCCGTCTTCTCCAACAGCAACAGAATCATGACTCCAAACAAAGACACTTTTAGCATTACTTAGAGCGGCTAATCTGACGGCACCTCTCATATAGTCACTAAAAACAAGGAAAGTTCCTGTCACCGGAAATAAGACACCATGAAGAGCAATACCGTTACTTATAGCACCCATAGCATGTTCTCTTACACCAAAAAATATTTGTCTTCCCTCTGGTTCGTCATTTGATTGAACTCCATAGTTAGAGATCGAAGTGCCTGTATTGCCTGTTAGATCGGCTCCACCTCCAATCAATCCGGGCATGCATTCCATTAATGATTGGATGCATGCATTGCTCGCTTTTCGAGTAGCGACAGTTTCTCCTATTTTCCAACTGGGAAGTGATTTTTGCCAGTCTGGCGTAAGACCAGAACCTGAGAGTGTGGCCCAAAGGTCGCTTCTCTCACCTAAAGCAGTAGACAGTTCTTCCCAGTTTTTACGAATTTCTTCGCCTCGGCGACCCGCTGTTCGGTAATACTCCAAGACATCGTCTGGTATCCAAAAAGTTTCATTTTCTGGTATTTCTAAAATTCTTTTTGTTTCTTTTATTTCATCGTCTTTTAGAGAGTAGCCGTGCACGGCTGCAGTATTAGTGTGTGGTGAAGGTTCTCCAATTAGTGTTTTCAAAATTATAATAGATGGTTTTTGTTCTTCGTTCTTGGCAGTAAGTAGTGCAGATTCAATTGAATCAAGATCATTATTTTCATTACCTAGTTCAATTACGTTCCATCCATAGGACTTAAAGCGTAAAGAAGCGTCGTCAGAAAGTGCTAAATCAGTTCTTCCATCAATTGTTATTTGGTTGTCGTCATAGATAACAGTCAGCCGGTTTAACTGAAGATGGCCCGCCAATGAAGCGGCTTCGTGACTTATCCCTTCAGAGAGATCTCCATCTCCGCATACAACCCATATGTTGTGGTCACAGATTTCGTTTCCAAGACGTGCCCTGAGGTTTCGTTCAGCTATTGCCATTCCGACTCCATTAGCAAAACCTTGTCCGAGGGGTCCAGTGGTGACTTCAACACCAGGGGTGTGACCACGTTCAGGGTGTCCGGGTGTGAGGGAGCCTAATTGCCTGAATTGTTTGAGATCATCCAGTGAGAGTTCATACCCAGTGAGGTGAAGCATTGAATATAGCAAAATAGATGCATGACCTGCGGAGAGAATGAATCGGTCCCTATTGGGCCAAAGAGGCTCTTTAGCATCATAGGTCATGATTCGAGTCCAAAGAATATGAGAAAGAGGTGCAAGAGCCATTGCTGTGCCCTGATGTCCAGATTTAGCAGCATGTGGAGCATCCATTGCAAGACCTTTAATTACTGCAATTGAGCGGTGATCTATTTCGCTAAAGGGCATATTTATGTTCTTCAAAGTCGGCAAGTAGCATGTATGACTTACCGTATACGCCGCGATGCATTCAGTAGGGGATTTTCTTAAAGTCTCAGAAAATAATTTAACAGTTACTGCAAATCAACTCTCATAACACACGAGGGCATCTGTTAGGAATACCATGAATTTTATGCTTAAGAAAATGCTCGTTCCTTTAGTTCTTTTTATTGTTTCTGCACTTGCTTGGGTCAATGCTGCGTCACTGGACAGTCAAAGCGGAAAAGAATTAATGCCTGTGGTTTCTGACAGCAGGAATTCGGTAGTAACTCCCTTATTGTCGGCTCGGAGGGTTCCAGTTTTTCTACAAGCCCCTATCGCTGATAAAGAGCTTAAGAATGAAGTGGAAAATCTTGTAGCTGAACTTCCTGGACTATCTTGCGTTAATGTACTCGAAGATGGAAGAGTAATTTTTGAGCAGCTTTCTAGTGAACCTATAATTCCTGCTAGCACTCAGAAATTATTAACGGCAGTTGCTCTTTTGGAGATTTTCGGGCCTGACCATAAATTCTCTACCAAAATAATTTCTGAAATACAGCCAGTAAATGGAACTTTGAAAGGTGATTTATGGGTAGTTGGGGGAGGGGACCCTCTTTTGATGACTGCCAAATATGCTGAGCGTTATAAAGACCCATTTTCTTATACGAACGTTGAAAACCTTGGCCTAAAAATTGTTTCGTCAGGTATAAATCATATTGAGGGATCAATCATTGGTGATGAGAGTCTTTTCGATGACATGAGATTTGTAGATACTTGGCCAGAAAGATTTAGATATACGGATCAAAAACAATCTGGTCCAATAAGCGCTCTTTCTTTAAATGGGGGTTTCATTCGTTGGGATCCAGTAAAAGAGTCGAATGGCTTTAACACTCCAACAGAGGAACCAGCGGAGTACACGGTGAGTGTATTAAAGGAAATTCTCGAAGAGAATGGAATCACAGTAAGTGGCAATACTTTGTCTGGTCAGGCTCCGGAAACTGCTTTTTTCGAAATAGCTTCGATCGAGTCTCCAGCAATGAAAGAGATTATTTCTAAAATGCTTTTGGGAAGTGATAACACTACAGCCGAAATATTACTTAAGGGGCTTTCAGCGAGCGTTGAAAAACCCGGGACATCGAGTGGGGGTGCCACAGTTATAGCTGAGTCATTGAATCTTTTAGGGTTCAACATGGAACAGGTTGAGATTCTGGATGCATCTGGTCTTGATTACGGAAATCGAGTCACTTGTAAACTTCTAACGGAATTGTTAGACAGTGCTTCGCACTCGATTGAATTGAAACAAAGTTTGCCGGTAGCTGGTAGAAGCGGCACTTTAAGAAAGAGACTATTAGATACACCAGCGGAGGGACTTGTGAGAGGAAAAACAGGCTCTTTGAATGGTGTTATAAGTCTTGCTGGCAGTGTCGATACTATTTTTGATAGAAGTTTAAGTTTTGCTTTCATAACTAATTTTGATGGAGATAAGGGTCGTATTAAATATTTGCATGATCAAATTTTGCTAGAAATGATCAAGTACCCACAAGGTCCTTCAATAGATTTATTAAAACCCGTTGCTCACAATGACTGAAAGAACGATTCCGATGTTTCCCCTTAGTCTCGTTCTTTTTCCTGGACAGATTTTACCTTTACATATTTTTGAAGACCGTTACCGAACAATGGTAGAGGAGATAATTAACGAGGATAGAGAGTTTGGCGTTGTTTTGATTGAGCGGGGAAGTGAAGTTGGGGGTGGTGACACTCGAAAGAGTGTAGGAACTCTGGCCGAAATAATTGATTCTGAAAAATCAAGCGATGGTAGATGGCTGCTGATAACTAAGGGAACGAAACGAATTGTGACTTCTAGGTGGCTCGAAGATTCTCCTTACCCAAGAGCCGAAATCTCATTTTTAGATGAAGAAGAGTTTATTTCGTGTGATGCACAGGAATGGCTTAAAATTGTGACTCATATGCGAAGGGTGTTGGCTATTCTCGCTGAGTTGGGGGACGACGTTGCACCAATTTCCAGCAATATCTCGGAAGACCCTTTGTTGGGTTCTTTTCAGATGAGTTCCATCCTCCCGATTACACCATTTGATTCTCAGAAATTATTAGAGGCTACTTCAGTTAGCGAACGGTGTGCTTTGTTAAAAAGGTTCCTTGTAAATATTGAAGAAACTGCTAATTCTCGCCTTCTCGAATAAGAGGGTCTGAGGCTTCTCACAAGATAGCGTTGTTGTATGAGTTCAAAAGGAAAAGCGGAGAACATGGTGAATGTTCTCCGTAATTACATTCGTCAAGAAACCGTAGAACCGGTCAAATCTCTATTCGGTTCATTTCTTTTTCTTTTTATAGGATCTGTATTTATTTCGCTTGGTTGCGTTTTGATTTCAATTGGCTTAGTCGGTTTTCTTCAAAGATTTGATGGATTGCAATCTTGGTTTTCATGGATTCCCTACTTGTCTGGTTCACTGTTTCTGTTAGCTATAGCATTTTTTGTCGTCAGAATCCTGATTATTAAAAAGGGTAGAGATGTCTAGTAAAAAAATTTCTGAAACAGATCTTGAAGAAGCTTTTGAAGATTTTATTGGAGAGTCTCTTCCCAGCGAGATGGACGCCTCATCTTTATTTATTATTGGGGGGGCGGTATTAGCAGCTGCTGTGATTTTTGGAGTTTTTACTGCTGGAAAACGATCAGGCAAACTACTCTCGACTGTTGTTGAAATTAAGAGATCCTAGAATGTCGTTTCGTAAGCTGCTTCTTCGGATTACTTTCCGATTTTTAAAACGAAAAAATAAACTCTTCGCTCCCATAGTTTTCTTCGGCTGGGCTGTTTCTTTTCTCCGTTGGCTTTCTAAAAGAGCAAAAAAATCAAATTACTTAATTGAAGATCTTGGAATAGGGGAGAATATTTCGATATCTCATTTGAATCGGCGCAAAGCTTCGGAAACCGATGAATAAGACTTACCAAATTGGAGATCAAGTCTTACTAATAGATACGAAAAAGCGGCAATATCTAGTAACACTCAAAGAGGGGGGTGAATTTCACACTCATTCTGGTGTCGTTTTCCATGAGAAATTGATAAATGCCCCAGAAGGAACGTCGGTATTGTCAAGTTCAAACTCTATTTATATGTCCTTCAGACCTTCTATGTCTGAATATATAAAAAAGATGCCGAGAGGTGCCCAGGTCATATATCCAAAAGATATAGGAGCGATAATGATGATCGCTGATATCTATCCGGGTGCGAAAGTCTTTGAGACAGGTGTTGGTTCGGGTGCTTTGTCGATGGCGCTATTAAGAAGCGGAGCAAACGTTTATGGATACGAAATTAGAGAGGATTTTGCTAATCGAGCTAAAGAGAATGTAAAAGTCATGCTTGGAGAGGAGGCTCTGGAAAGATACAGCGTGAAACTCAGAGATTCTTATGAGAAAATCGAAGAGCAAGATTTTGATCGTGCAATTATCGATCTACCAGAACCGTGGTTAGTCGTACCCCATCTGAAAGAAGCTCTTTTAAGCGGGGGGATTATTGTTGCTTATAGTCCTTCTATAAAACAGGTAATAAAGTTCCGTGAAGCGATTGCAAACAACGGATTTTCTTTCGCGGAAACTATTGAGGTTTTACATCGTGGATGGCATATTGATGGAGAAGCTGTTAGGCCAGATCATCGTATGGTTGCTCATACAGGTTTCATAAGTTCAGGACGATTACTTAACAAGTGAAAATAACTTCGATAATTTTCCTTAAATTTTTTCTTTTATTGCTCATCTCATGCACTTCCTGTGGGAAAGAAATAACAAATGAATTATTAGTCGAGAACGGTGAAGAATATTCTCAAGAGAATACTGAAATAACAGACTTGGAAAAGAAAGGTTCCGTATTTCAGATCAAGGGCCTTGGTTGCAATTCGTTACAATATGGAACAGGATTTTTTGTTGAGGAAAATATTGTTGTGACTAATGCTCATGTAGTTGCTGGAGTGAATTCCCCGAGAATCATTCATAACGGTAGTGAACATGAACTTGCTTTTATTTCACTTGACCCAAATAGTGATTTAGCAATCCTAAGAAGTGAAAGCTTTTCAAGTAAACCCTTGCGACTAGATGAAGCAGAAGAAGGGGAATTTGGAACGATACAGGCTTTTATTAAAGATGGAAATATAGTTATTACTGACGTTAAAATTCGAGAAAAAATACTAGCCGTTGGTAAAGATATTTTCGGTCAACCAGGAGAATCCCGAGAAGCATTGTCTCTTGAAGCAAGAATTGAATCAGGTTTCTCAGGAGCACCTGTTCTTAATGAAGACTTTGCTGTAGTTGGGGTAGTATTTTCGCGTTCCAGAGGGGGAAGTTCAACTGCTTATGCAGTCCAGTCTTCAGAAGTGAAAAAAATATTGAAAAAAGAACCTGATTTGAGTAGCTCTACTAACTGCATTCCCTGATTTAACTAGTCAACTTCTAAAAAGATGCATTCTCCAGGGCATTCTTCAGCAGATTCGATGCAGGCCTCAACCTGATCATCTGGAACATTGGCAAGACCTTCAGGTCCTGCCCCAAAAACCTTTTCTCCTTCTTTTACATAAGCGAGTCCATCGTCAAGAAGTACGAAAACGTCTGGCGCTATTTCTTCGCATAACCCGTCTCCTGTGCAGAGATCTTGGTCAATCCAAACTTTCATTTATATTTCCTCCGTAAAGATTTATCCTATGTAGATAGTAACAATTCTAGAGCGAATTTTGCTGAATGATATACATAAATTTTAAAATGTATTATCGTGAATAACTTCACAGCAAAAAAATGAATTTAGGAGCTCAAATGACAGATTCAAAAGATCTTTCAAATCAATCGTTTGGCCTTGACGACGAAAACCTTTCTCAGAGCTTCTTAAAGGAAAATAAAGAGTTGCTTGAAGAAGTGAAAGAGTTACGTAAACACAGATTAGAAAACGCACAAAAAATTAATGAACTTAGAAAACAGAATCGTGAAATTCTTTCCTCTTTGGACCAGGAAAAAATACGAAACGGGAAACTAGCCGACACTCTCGAGTCGCTCAGAGAACAAGTTCTCAGCCTACGAGATGAAATAGATAACCTTTCGAAACCACCTTCTGCCTATGGAACAATAGTGAAGATAAACACAGATGGAACTACTGACGTTACTTCTTCCGGGAGAAAAATGAGGTTAAATATTCTTCCTTCTATAGCCGGAAGCTTAAAAATCGGTGATGAGGTAATTCTTAATGAATCAATGGTTGTGGTTGACTCACGCGAACCAGAAGTCAGTGGTGAAATAGTCAGAGTGAAAGAGATCCTGGACGCTGGTAAGAGAGCTGTGATCGTGGGGAGAACTGATGAAGAACGTGTAGTAGAGATGGCTAAGGGTCTCCATGAGTCGGGATTGAGAAGTGGTGACTCCGTCCGAGTGGATGAAAGATCCGGAATTCTTTTAGAACGCCTACCGCGGCCTGAAGTTGAGGATCTGGTTCTGGAACAGATACCAAATGAAACATATGAGGATGTAGGAGGTTTAGATCGTGAAATCGAGATGATAGTAGATGCTGTAGAACTTCCTTTTATGCAAAAAGAGCTTTTTGCTTTATATGAACTGCCGGCACCAAAAGGAATTTTGTTATATGGCCCACCCGGATGTGGTAAAACTCTGATTGCGAAAGCAGTTGCGAATTCACTTGCTTTAAAAGTCGCAGAAGTGACAGGGGATCACGCAGCCCGCAGTTATTTTCTGAATATCAAAGGACCAGAGTTACTAAATAAATACGTAGGTGAAACAGAAAGACAAATAAGACTCGTTTTTCAGAGAGCACGTGAGAAATCTGAACAAGGGTGGCCTGTGATTGTTTTTTTTGATGAAATGGAATCCCTTTTCAGAACTCGTGGAACCGGTATTAGCTCTGACATGGAATCAACGATTGTTCCACAGCTTTTAGCGGAGATTGATGGAGTGGAAACACTGCAAAATGTGATTGTTATAGGAGCGTCTAACCGTGAAGACCTTATTGATCCTGCGATCCTTAGACCTGGACGACTAGATGTAAAGATAAAAATAAAAAGACCAGACGAAATTGCTGCCGCTCAGATTTTCAGTCGATATCTGACAACTGATCTACCAGTAGACACTGATTTAATCGAATCGCTTGGGGGAGGGGATCAAGACAAAGCACTTAAAGCCATGACAGATGAAGCAGTTGCCGCGATGTACAGCACTGAAGAAGTCAATCAGTTCCTTGAAGTCACTTACCAGAATGGTGAAAAAGAAGTTTTGTTTTTTAAGGATTTTGCATCAGGAGCGATGATTGAAAACATAGTCAGAAGAGCGAAAAAACTAGCTATAAAAAGAGATCTTGCCGATGGCACAAAAGGCTTACAGGTCGAAGACCTCCTTACTGCGGTAAGGCAAGAATTTAGAGAACATGAAGATCTCCCCAACACTACAAACCCTGACGACTGGGCCAAAATTTCCGGAAAGAAAGGCGAGCGAATTGTATATGTTAGGACTTTAGCTCCGGATGCCCCGAAAGATAGCGGTGGTCGTTCTATCGAAACTGTTACGACTGGTCAGTATCTGTAAACGATATGTTCTTTTGCCTTGAGGCAGATTTCTTATTTTCTTAGGTTAAAGTCCGATTGTGGCACTCCGAAGAATTTATGGAACTGAAACCGAATATGGGATAATTCATCGTGGAGTGAAGGATTCGAACCCTATAAGCGCATCATCTTTCCTGATTAATGCTTATCTAAGTAAGACATCTGATCCGGGCGTAGGTCCGAATTCACCCAGAGTTGGTTGGGATTTTATAGACGAAAGTCCTGATATTGATATACGCGGATTTGCTCCTATCGGTTCTTTACCTCCTGAAATAGAACCAAATTTAGTTAATGCCGTTCTAATCAACGGTTCGCGATATTACGTTGACCATGCACATCCTGAACTCAGCACTCCGGAATGTTTGGACCCATTTTCTTTAGTCAAATGGGATAGAGCAGGCGATGAGATACTTATTAACTCCATGTCAGCTGCTAATGAAGCACTTCCCGACGGAGAAGAAATCATCATCTATAAGAACAATTCTGATGGAAAGGGCAATAGTTATGGCTGTCATGAAAATTATCTTGTGAGTAGGGAAACTCCATTCGGACGGATAGTGCAACATGCAACTACACATTTTATAACTAGGCAAATTTTTACTGGAGCCGGAAAAGTAGGAACTGAGGCTGTAGGTGAAAAAAGAATGGAAGTACCTTTCCAGTTGACGCAGCGGGCAGATTTTTTTGAAGAAGAAGTCGGCTTAGAAACAACTCTAAAAAGACCAATTATCAACACGAGAGATGAGCCTCACGCTGACCCTCTTAAATATCGGCGCCTTCATGTAATTGTTGGAGACGCTAATCTTTGTGAAGTTGCCACTTTTTTGAAGTTAGGAACAACAGGAATTGTAATGGCGATGATTGAAGATGATTTTTTAGACAACCGATTAAAAATAGCTGATCCTGTTTATGCGCTTAGGAAGGTTTCACGTGATATGTCATTAGAAGCACCTATTCATTTAGAAGACGGTAAAACGGCTACAGCTTTGTCCTTGCAATGGGAGTTGTTCGAAAGATCCGATAAGTACATAAATGAATTTGGATTTGAAAATGTTGGTGGCGAAAGTGTATTAAAAGTTATGGATTATTGGGAAAAAGTCTTGTCAGCTTTAGCTTCAAATCCCGATCAGCTATTCGGTTTTTTAGACTGGGTAACAAAGAAGAAAATTATTGATTCATATGCGTATCGACACAACCTAGAAGTCGAAGATTACAAATTGTCTGCTCTCGATTTGCAATATCACGACCTTCGCCCAGAAATGTCACTTTTTTCTCGTATTTCATCTGAGAAAATTATCCCACCTCAAGAAATTGTTTCAGCTATGGAAAATCCTCCAGATGAGACCAGAGCCTTTTTTCGAGGTAAATGCCTACAGAAATGGCCGGAAAGTGTGGTAATTGCTAACTGGGATTCGATAGTTTTCGACACTGGGGACCAAAACCTTCACCGTGTGCCGATGATGGAACCTTTAAAAGGAACCGCCCAACATGTGGGAGATCTGATTGATAGTTGTGAAACGGTAATAGAGTTAATTGAAAGTATTTCAGAAACGGTCTAATAATTGAGGTCTATGGAAATGGCTGAGAGAGAACAAAAAAAACGTAAAATATCTGAAAATGATAAAAGTACTGATGAGTCAAATGAATTTACTTCTACTCGTAAAGAAGAACTTTCGTCAGAGTTGGATGAACTTCTTGATGAGATCGATGAAGTATTAGAGACAAATGCAGAAGAATTTGTTAAAAACTATGTGCAAAAAGGCGGAGAGTAGGCGAGCGGTTTAGCCTTGTAGAGTTTTATTGTGACACTTCCAATTTTTACCCCATCAGAAGACCCCGGGCCTAGTTTCTTTAGTCTGTTGCAAAAAATAGGAATTATTGAAAAATTCTCTGGAAAAATCGAAAACAATGCTTCCATTACACACGGAACAACTATTGTTGCCATTCGTTATAAGGGTGGTGTACTCATGGCGGGAGATCGAAGGGCAACGAGCGGACATTTGATTAGTCATCGAACTATGGAGAAAGTTTTCCCAGCGGATGCTTTTTCAGGTGTGGGAATATCAGGCGCTGCGGGGCCAGCCATGGAAATGGTGAGGTTATTTCAATTACAGCTTGAGCATTATGAAAAAGTTGAAGGTTCACCATTGAGTCTTGAGGGAAAAGCTAATCAGTTGAGCCTCATGCTTAAGGGTAACTTTCCTGCGGCAATGCAAGGCTTAGGAGTCATACCAATTTTTGCAGGTTATGAAGAGAAAACAGATGAAGGAAGACTATTTCAATTTGATATAACCGGTGGGCGCTATGAGGAGAAAGATTTCGTAGCTACTGGATCTGGAAGTCTCCATGCTTCAACAGTGGTAAAACTACGCCATTCATCTTCAGTAGAACTTAACGAAGCAATTGACATTGCTTTAGAAGCGCTTTTGGAAGCATCTGAAGAAGATAGTGCTACTGGTGGACCTGACCTTTTAAGAGGAATTTTTCCTGTAGTTGCAAAAATAAACTCAAATGGATTTGAACGTATATCCGACGACGAACTAGAGGGTCGTACCGAAACGATGCTTCAGAAGATTTCACAAAGAGGAAACTCATAGCTATGACTATGCCAATGTATGTTTCGCCTGAGCAGCTTATGAAAGACCGTGCTGATTATGCGCGGAAAGGAATCTCACGAGGGAGAGCTGCAGTCGCATGCACATACTCTGAGGGGGTTTTGTTGTGTGCAGAAAACCCCTCAAAAACTTTGAGAAAAGCTGGTGAGATATATGACAAAATCGGATTCATGGGAGTCGGAAAATACAGTGAATTCGATCAATTGCGAGTAGCAGGAATACGACATGCCGATTTAAAAGGCTATTCCTTCAGTCGTGATGATGTGGATGCGCGTTGGTTGGCCAATCAATACGCTCAGATTTTAGGTCAGTATTTCACTCACGAGATGAAACCGTTAGAGATAGAAATGATTGTTGCAGAAATCGGAGACTCTGCAGAAGATGATCAACTCTTCCATTTACTTTATGATGGCACCGTTATGGATACTTCTTCCTTCGTGGTTATCGGGGGAGAGGCTGAACTTATAAGGGATCGAATCCAAGAGAATTGGAAATCAGGTTCATCCCTGAAAGAGAGTATTAAGGTAACTACACAGGCATTATCTGGACCTGATAAAAGTTTTTCCTCTGATGAATTGGAAGTAGCTCTTCTTTCGCGCGGAAACGGCAGAAGAGCCTTTTCTCGTATAGAAGGTGAAGAGCTAAACGAGCTTCTTGCCTGAAGCTCGCGTAGTCTCCAAGACAAATGCAGAGACGGATATACGGAATCGAAAGTGAGTACGGAGTTACTTGCACAGTTGATGGACAAAGACGGTTAAGTCCAGATGAAGTGGCCAGGTACTTATTTAGAAGAGTTGTTTCTTGGGGTAGAAGTTCAAACGTTTTTCTACAGAACGGAGCGCGTCTTTACTTGGATGTTGGTTCTCATCCTGAATATGCTACGCCAGAATGTGATTCTGTTCGCTCTGTAATTACCCATGAAAAAGCTGGCGAACGAATATTAGAACAACTTTCCAAGAGTGCAGAAAACCGCTTAAATGAAGAAGGTATTGAGGGAAAGGTATATCTTTTTAAAAACAATACTGATTCTGCCGGTAATTCATATGGGTGCCACGAGAACTATTTAACAAATAGACGCGATGAATCACTTCAATATTCCGAAGTTCTAATCCCATTCCTTATAAGCAGACAGATATATGCAGGTGCTGGAAAAATTTTACAAAGTGGAAACGGGGCTATTTATTGCATAAGTCAACGGGCGGAGCATATTTGGGAGGGAGTTTCAAGTGCGACTACAAGATCGCGACCGATTATAAATTCACGAGATGAACCTCATGCAGATGCAGAGAGATTTCGTCGTCTGCATGTAATAGTCGGAGATTCAAATATGAGTGAATATGCCTCTTTTTTAAAGGTAGGTGCATGTGGGTTACTTTTACGAATGTTGGAAGAACCAAACATAATTTTCCGCGATATGACTTTAGAGAATCCAATAAGAGCGATCCGAGAAATTAGTCATGACCTTACCTGTAGGCGGAAGGTCAGGTTAACCAATGGGCGTGAAATGTCTGCTCTCGAAATGCAAAAGGAATTTTTGGAAAAAGCTCACCGTTTTTCGGAGATGCGTGAATTAAACGATGAAGAACAAGAAGTTATGAAAATGTGGGAACATTGTTTAGATCGCTTAGAGCATGACCCTCTTTCTTTGTCGCTCGAATGTGACTGGGTTGCAAAGTACCATTTGGTGGAAAAGTACCGAACGCGTAATAATCTTTCACTCGCCGATTCACGAGTAGCTCTTCTTGATCTTCAATACCATGACGTCAACAGAGATAGGAGCTTGTTCTATCGAATGAACAGAAAAGGTTTGACTGAAAACATTTTAGATGAAGAAGAAATATGGCATGCTGTGGATGAACCTCCCGCTACAACTCGTGCAAGACTTAGAGGCGAATTTATCCGACGTGCTAAAGAGAAGAATCGTGATTACACGGTGGATTGGGTTCATCTGAAACTAAACGACCAAGCCCAAAGAACCGTTCTTTGTAAAGATCCGTTTCGATTCGAAGATGAAAGAGTTCAAAAGCTTATTGATTCCTTATAGCATCTGAAGCGTCTAATATATTTCTGTGAAGAAAATCGAACGGCTGTTAAATCTGATTTCCGCCCTTCTGGCGACAGAAAGACCACTAAGTAGACATGAAATACGCGAGCGTATACCTGGAGCATATGCAGAAAGTGATGAGTCTTTCAGGCGTACTTTTGAAAGAGATAAGGATGAATTAAGAGCTCTAGGACTCCCAATTTCTTTGGAGCGAATCCCAGGTACGAATCCACCTTTAGAGGGTTATCGAATACACAAAAGTGACTATCAAGCGGATCACCCACTTTTAGAACCTGAAGAAATAGCAGCATTACATTTAGCGTCAAACTTAATCCACTTGCAAGGAGATGATGTGGATTCACCCTTCTACAAAATGGGGGGTGTCTTAGGGGATAAAACATCCACACTAAGTGAAATACCAAGAGAGATGCTGCTCGATGTCTGCTTGCAAGCCTTAATTGAGCGTTTAACCATCTTATTCACTTATAACAATGGAAACCGAGAAGTGAATCCAATTCGAGTAGTTTTTTCGGGTGGCAATTGGTATCTCATCGCTTATGACAAAGACCGTCTAGATATCAGACATTTTCGACTAGACCGCATTGAAGGAGAAATTCAATTAACTCACGAAAAATTTAAACCGCACACAGAGGTTTCAGAAATAACGAAAGAACCTCCTTGGCGCTTTGGAGAGGAAGAAAAGTTAGTTGAACTTAAAATTGACGAAAGTCATGCTGCATGGGCTTTAGAGGTGATAGGTCAGAGTGCTATTTACGAAGAATTGCCTGATGGGTCAATAATTTTGCGTGAAGTGGTACGCGAATGGAAATTTTTCCGTTCTTTCGTCTTTTCATTTCTTGACGCAGCAGAAGTGCTGAAACCTCCTGAGTCTCGCAAAGCAATAATCGATTGGTTGGAGTCGATGAAATGACAAATATGAACTCCTCAGAAAGAATCAAACGCTTATTATCAGTATTACCGTGGATCGAAAGTCAAAACGGTCCATATATAGAAGAAGTGTCATCAAGATTTAATTACCCACGGAAAGAATTGATTGAAGATCTTGAAAACGTCGTTTTCTTTGTTGGTGTTTACCCATTTACACCAGACTGTCTGATTGAAGTTTCCATAGCTGAGGAAAGAGTATGGGTTCGTTACGCAGATTGGTTTAGACAACCAATGAAATTAAACAAAAGAGAGTTGATGTCGTTACGTGCAGCGGGAGAAGCTCTCATTGAATTTACTGAATCTTTAACAGGTGATATCGAAGAAGAATTAGGACCTCTAGAGAGAGCCTTAACCAAATTGTCAGCTTTTGAGGGAGGGATGGAAAATCTCTTAGAAATAAAGTTGGCAACACCGACAAAATATCTTCTGGAAACGAAGAACTCTATTAAGGATAAAACTGTTATCCAGATTGAATATTTAGTTGGCTCTCGAAACGAACTTTCCACACGCAAAATAGAACCTGAAAAAATTTTCTCGACAGGAGGGAACTGGTACGTCTACGCCTACTGTAAAAATTCATTAGTAAAAAAGACTTTTCGAATGGACAGAATCAAAGATATCAAGATTCTAGATGAAGGTAGAGAAACACAACCAGATAATGCTTCATATAGTAAAGATTTCTTTAATTTAGATGAGTTTCCAAACGCGATAATCGAAATCCCGATCCGGAATAAATCCCTTCTTGACGGATTTCCAAACATAGAAGTTGAAGAAATTTCAGATAAAAAACTGAGATTGTCATGCCCGGTGGCGTCGGAAGTGTGGTTTAAACATTTGTTGATGATCTTGGGAGTAAATGCTGAGATACAAGAAGTTCCGGAAGGAATAAAAGAGAGCGTTCGATCAGAAACAGCTGAAGAAATATTAAAAATATATAACTCTTAGCGGTCACATGCGGTCCGCAAACGCGAGTAGGTTGTCCATGTGGACGGTAAAAATGACAGTGAAGAATCGAATGAAAGCTTTACTGAAACTGAACAATGGGCACAAGAAATTTTAGAGCGTGCGAGAACTCGTTCCGAAGAAACTTTTGAAACAGCTGATTTTTCACACGAGGAAAATTTATCGCCACAAACCGATGGCCTTGACGAGATCGAGATAAAAGAAGTTCAAAAACACGAAGAAGACTCTTTTCGCGGATCACTTGTGACAGTAGAAGATATTGAAGGGAAGCAAACAATCGACTTGTTGCATTCTGAAGAGGGTCAAAAA
>Ga0206683_10000732_pt1 | contig 23423 bp, 22 predicted proteins | sample M280m12015metaG_FD_155483 | JGI IMG/M metagenome (GOLD analysis project Ga0206683, IMG submission 155483) | Ammonia-oxidizing marine archaeal communities from Monterey Bay, California, United States - M2 80m 12015 | ecosystem: Environmental > Aquatic > Marine > Intertidal zone | place: USA...
CGTGATTCTGACATAGCTGGATCTTTAGGGAAGTCAGTTAATTCAAGTAGCATAGGGTGATTAACTTGAGCGCCGTGAACTGGTCTGTCAGCGTTAGTTAAAAGATGATTCATTTCGTTTTGTATTCTGCGTGTTTGAACTTCAGTGAACTGAGCCATGTCGTTAGATCCAGCTTCGAAAGAACCTATTGATTTGTAATCCTTTGGATTGAAACCAGCAGGTATATTCAATTCCTTAGTCTTAGGATTGTAAGCAGTATCAGGAAGAATGTGTATATCTTTTGTTTTTGTATGTTCCCAAACATGGAAAAGCTTATTTGAATCCATAACAGTCTCAACATCATTCGGTGCTAAAGTTCGAGGATTAACACCAACCATCTCTATTCCATGATGGAAACCACCTATATCCCTTGGTCTTAAAGAAGCACCTCTTTCACTGTCATAAGTCCATAATGCTCCCGGATTTTCCGACTGAGGGAAATCTCTTAATTTACTTTTAACTAACGCCGCTGTTCTAGTAGGCATATTTTGTTTTGCTGTTTCATCAAACGGAATGCCTTTAGCTTCAAGTTCTTTAGCAGTTTCTTTAAAAGCCACAGGGTAATCTTGTGGATCTGGGTTTCTTAAAATTGTTTTAGCCGCTCCATCATAATCAAAAGAACCTTGAGGTGGGTCACGGAAGAATGGCCACATGGAATCAATATGCCCTGCGTCTATCGCTTCGTCTATTTGTTGCTGTCTCCACTTTAAGAACTCGGCAAGTTTTTTTTCAGGCATTCCGCTGATTCTGTTTATCAAATATTCTTCAACGTCTTTAACACCAGCTTGGAACATCGGACGATTTGGTATTATATCACCCGCTTTTGCTCTAGATAAACCAGCGGCAGGTCCAAACTGCTCGTCAGGTCGTGCGTAATTCCAGAAAGTTTCCTCTTCGTAACCTATATCTCTTTGCGCTAATTGCTCTACAGTGTCACCTACTACAAGAGAAGGATCGTCCTGCATCCATTGAACTTCTTCAAACCTCATATTCCAAGGTTTTAAAATATCAGGATCAAATTGTGCTATATCTCCTATAGGGTTTCCTTCTATTCGTTTATTAGGAACAAGAGCAGTTGGCTCATGATTAACAAATATTCTGCGAACACCTTCATGCTTTACCCCACCTACAGTTCCTATATATGGCAAAACATCTTTTCCTAATGTCGGTGGAAGATCACCAAGTACTTGCCATATTTCTCTTTCTAACTCTGCGATAGTAGAAGTAGTAGATGCGCCATGATCGTTAATGATTTTAATTAATCTATTAAGAGTGAAACCAAAATCATCATAATAAGGCAAATCGCCTTTCCATCTTTGATAAGAAGCTGTTGCAGAAAACGGATAAGTCATTTTAGATCCGCTCGGCAAAGAGAACAAAGCTTCCGCAAGATTTACAATCTCTTCCTCAATGTATTCTCTCCTGTCGAGAGTAGAAGCAAGTTCCGCAGGAGATGACGGTACTTCTGGAAAACGTACACTTCGTGCTTCAAGTTCTGTTTCCAATCCCGGAATCCCTGTAGATTCAAAAGGACGAGAAGGAGTAATATCTTCAGGAACCCACTTGCCTGTAGGCACACCATCGGATCGTTCTTCAACCCAACCTAAAGGAACACCTTTCTTATCAGCCCAACCTTCACCTGCGATATAAATAGAAGGTGGTCTAGCAATATCCTGACCTTCTCCCATCCGTGGAATATTCTGATTTTGCGTAGTATTAAACTGTCTGTTGAAACCTATGTCTGCTTTATATTCTGGTAAAGAATAAAGTCTTCTAACAGAAGGCAAAGATTTAAATGGCCCCATAGGATTCAAAGCATCATCAAGTGTTGTTGAACCTATTTGCCCACCGCTTGAATAAATCCATTCATTCCATTTTTCTATTGCTCTACCAACGGCTTCAGCATGTTTACTATTATGTGACCCTGCTAAAGCAACCACCGTTTGTTGCTGAACACCTGTGTGCCTACCTAAAGGCATAAACGATCCGACTGAACCATTTGGAGGATTACTATTTACTAGCTGACCGAGAAAACCACCACCTCTAGGAATATTTCTTTCCAACCACTCGCTTGCAATCATTGAACCATCAGGATTTTCCCTAGGGTTCAACATGTGAAAAGTATCACTAGCTAATTTCTCGTTCCCTAATTCTTTAACAAGAAAACCTTTAAGAGCTTTTGCTAATTCATTAGTCAATGGTCCATCCGCGGCTCCGAACAAATACCCAAGGTGTAGTGCGGCATCACCATTAATCTGAGGGAAAAATATTTCTACCTGATTCTCGTTGACAGGTAGCATTGTTTTCTCATAACCACCGTGCGCTCTTAAAGATCGTAGTCTGCCTTGACCAGCTATAGTAGTAAGTTCTGTTCTGCCTTTATCAAGTTGGCGATTAAGAATAGGTTTTAAATCACTACCACCAACTAAAGCTTCAGGGTTGACTTTATAATTAACAATCCAAGCTAATGCGTTGTTGTTACGATAGCCATCGTTTACATCTTTATGAGATATAAGCGCTCTAATGAATTTTTCTTCTTCAGGTGTTGCCCCTACTGTTCTTTTAATTTGTTTAATAAGATTATTAATTTCAGCAGGCATTGTGCCTTGTTCGAAACTAGGGGAGTTCACATAAAATTCTCGTAAAAGAGGGCGTACCCCCATTTGTGTTACTTTGTCGTATGCCGCTCCTGCAAATTGTGACGCAGGATCTTGTGGTGGTGGCGGTGGGGCAGGGGCAAATGCTGGTGGTTTTGGAGGAGCTGGAGTAAATCCTGCTGGTGGTGAAACTACACTTTGTTTCCCAGATTCTTTTAATTCTTTTAATTTTGATTCTAAATATTTAAATGTTTTTGGAGCATTCTCTTTAAGTTTTGCTCGCCCTGTTCCTAAACCATCTTTAGGTATTACAATTTCACCTTCAGGAATGCTATCAAATGCTTTATCAATCGCTTTTGTATTAGCATCATAAGTATCATCAGTCCAGAATACTTTTGCGCTTTTTTTAGTAGGAATACCATGAGCATTTGGTTCATCACGAATAATTGATTGCCCACTTTTACCTGTGCGTTTTGTGTTATCTCCGAATAAATAAACTTTATCTCTGTTAGCTTTTAATAACTCTGGTGTCATTTTTTTAACTTCAGAAATAGTTCTTGCAGAAAGTTCTCCACCTCTGAATGATGTTGCAGACTCGCCACGCTTTTTCTTCTGAACAGCAGGGTTGCGTCGCCTGAAAGTCAAATTGATACGCGGACCTTCATGCCCTTTGCCTTTTATTAAGCTGTGTTCCCAAGCGTCTTGTGTGCCTTCGCGCATTAAGAAAACATCTTTGTCGCTTAATGCAAACGGTACATGTTCTTTTTCTCTAGATTGTGTCCACGGATACTTTGCTCGTTTACCAGTTTTATCTACATAAGTTCGTGGTCTGAAAACAAAATCTCTTGAAGCACCAAGATTCACAGAAGCAATAATCGCTTCCGGTTCTGAAAAGGTTCCTGTTTCTTTATCGTAATGGAAACCTAAATCAACATTACCACTTGAATATTTTTGAACAATAACTGTATCAAACTCGTAACCAGTTATACCTTCTACCTGATTTTTAATATCTTGAATAACAGGATTCCAACCACCCTGAACATATATGTGTTTAGTGCCTCCTTCTTTTGTACCTGCTCCTTTTGAGCGGAGAATAGTACCAACTGGTTTACCTTCATCAACAACATGATAATGATGGTAGGTGTAATAATAATCTGTTCCAACGTCACCTAAAACAGTAACATCAGGTTTATTACTACCATAGGGTTTCCCCCATTCAATAACATCATCTACATTTTGAAACGTAATATCTTGTATTGACTGCGGATAATAATCTAACTGCCCACCCAAAGATTCTATTGTTTCAAGATTCTTTCTTAAATCCGATTGCTTCGCAGGAGTCAAATCAGGAGCAGGAGGCACATAGCTTCTAGCCCCACCAGCTAAAGCATCAGTTAAAAACCTCTCAACCTCTGATTCAAAACTTGCACCAGTTTTAGCAACATCTTCTGCTACTAACTCGAACTCGATTACAGTATGGCTTTCTGTAAGCTCACCCCAATCCTGCGTTCTGGTATCATAGTCATACCCAAGTTTTCCAGCTAACTCTCTACTGTCGTAACTATCAGCAGATTTCTTACTTGTTACACGAACTAAAACTTTATTCTTACCACTTTGTATAGTCATTAACTGACCTTCACCAAACCGTTCTAAAAGACCCGGCTGTAATTTAATAGGCTTGTCGTCAAGAAGTTTTGGACTAACACCTTCTTCCATGCCTCTTACTGTTTCAGATGCTACCTCAGTAGATTTAGGAGCTATCAAAGCAGTACGCTCACCATTAACTACCGCGTCAAACAAAGTTTCAGATTTCACATGGTCAGCGGCTTTAAGAACTTTACCTTCACCAAACTTACCCTTAAGCATAACAGGACTCTTAGGAATCCATTTAGCTTCAACAACATGTTGCCTTGGACCAGCGACATTAAGAGTTTTAATATTGTTTCGTTTCAACCATTGCAAAAGTTGTTTTTTGTGTTTAGCAGTAAATTTGTCTGTTTCGAATACTAAAGCGTCAGGGTAATCAGCTTTACTATTTGCGTAATCAATCGTGTTTTGAGTACCAGTAACTTTGCCACCATCAACTTTTTTAGGCAGATCCTTTTGAGTGAAAACAACAGTCCCATCAGACGCATCTACATTAGCTTTAGTTCGTTTCATGTAGTATGCACCCCAACCTGCTTTAGTGTCAGGTACTTCGCCTTCTATTGCTTCTAACCCAAGTTCTCTCATTTCAGCATCTTGAGGTGCCTTACCGTAGGTTGTTTCTTTTCTCGAAGCTTGAAGTTTACCTTTCTCGTCTATAGGAGCAAGACCACCAGTTTCAATCTGAAGCGCCCGACCTGCACGAAGACCAGCTATATCAGCACCAGATTGACCGCCAGAAATAATCCTAGTAACAGGATGAGCAAGAGGCACCTTGTCTGAAAGAGCCGCTGATTCAGGAATACCTAACTGTTGCAAAGCAATCTGATTAGCTTTTACTAAATCAGGAGTTGAAACAGCATCTTCATAATGTTGTAAACGAACACCAGCTAACTCGCGTTCAAAAGAATACAAATAAAAAGCTTCAGCTTCTTCTAATACATCCCCTGCTTTCTTTGGAGCCATACCCATTTTTGCGCGTTCTGCGTTTATGAGATTTAGAAAAGTTTCAGGAACGCTTGAATGACCCGCAGTTAAATTAAGCTCAGATAAACCTTCAACAAATGTACGAGGATTGTAACCAAGAGATTCTAAAGCAAGACTATTAGCTCCTTTTGTTTTAAACGTACTCTCAATAATATTTTTGTATTGTCCAGCAATAACACCGAAATCTAAATGAATCTCTAATTTACCTTCAGCATTTTTAAGAGGATCAGTAGCCCGATGAATCGAAGAACCAACCCCAGTATCTACACTTTTAACATCAATATCTGAAATGTGCGGAGGCACCCCAATGCCTTCAGGCAACGGAGGTTTACCAGTCTTCCTCCAAGGAGCTTGCCAACCCGGAGGTACTATACCTCTAAAGAAATTGTTTAACGGCTCATCTATATGATGAACAAGTTCGACACCCATTTCAACAGCGGCAGGTTCATCTTTCAACCAGTTCATCTGCTGTAAAGCGCCGTCCATGTTAGTTACACTTCCGCTAGTCGCAGTATAAAATCTTGTTTCTGTTCTTGTAGGATCCATCGGTAGCCGGTATCTAACATTACGGCTATCCAATTCACCTCCGCTTCTTACGACAAGATCAGCACCAGAAGCATCATCCATATACGGTGACATAGGGCGCATCAAATCTTCTGTAATAGTTTCCATAATTACAGGATTGTTTAACGCATGGTATACGCCTTCTCTTTGTCTCTCTCCAGATACGCCTCGTAGTTCTAACGCTTTCTTAGCTACAGCAACTTTGTCAGGGGCGAGTTCATCAAACGGTGACAACTGGCCTGTTATATGATATTCAGGATTAAGTTCCCGAAGTTTCCATTCTGCGAGGAATTGTGTATGTAGTAATGCTTCTGAAGGTTTATTGCCGTCATTGTAAAGTTTTATCATTTCTTCAACAATAACTTGCTGTCTTTCATCATCACTCATCGTGTCCCATTTGGTACCGACACGAGCATGAGCCGCTCTTACTGCTTTTCTATGAATAGCTTTATTACCTATTTGCAATACATCATTTAATTTTCTTGCAACAATAGCAGGGAATTTAAACAACCCAAGATTAGCTTGAGATACTGGTTCCACACCAGCTAATTTCCTTAACAAAGCTTGTCTGTCGCCTTGAGCTATTTGTTCTGTAGTCCAAGCAACATCACCCCTTTTACCCGCAGTCATACTGCCGTATGCATCTCTTACAGAGATTCTCCCAGAAGCAGTAATCGCTAAACGAGTATCAGTTTGAGCGCCGAATCCGTGACGTAACCCCATTTGTAACGCTTCGTCAAAAAAGTTTCTCGGCGCGACACCCATTTTAAGTAGAACTTTAGGCCGCCAAAATTTTTGGAAAAATAAATCTAATTGCGCGATACCAAATTTGTACCCAAGATGACGTAACAGTCCCATGTGTTGCGTCATTCTTCCAACTTCACGCCATGAAGGAATTGTTTTCAGTTGCGATAATTGCGCCATATGCGCTTCAGCAGGTATCACCGCTCCAACTGATAACCCAGCTTTACCTAACCATAAATCTTGCCCTATGTTCGAATAAGCATGTCGTGTCTGAAGTGCGTGTTCATTGAATATATCTAACGCTTTCTTTCTGCCATATGCGAAACCACCTGACCTGCCCATGACATCATACAAAAATTCGTTGATGATATTCATGCGTTCGCCTTCTGTACCAAAAATAAAACGAGTCAAATATTGGTCGATCACAGTTGTTGGGACTCCACCTAATGTTCCCATATCAACTAACGCTTTAAGTTCAGTTACTTGGTCGTGATTATTCAGAAAATCTACACCTACATCTATAGTGTTTTTTGAAGGTGCGTTCTTAAAGAAGAACCCTGACCATTGCAAAGGTTTGTACGCTGTCTGATAAGCAACTGCAAGTCCAAAATCTCGAAGTTTACCAGCGGCGTTATACATTTTATTTTCTGCGTAATAAAGATGAAGATCGTTCTTTATAAAAGATTTCAAATCTTTAACAGACATTTTTAATTCTTCAGCAACCCATCTAGTTCCTTGAGATTCCAATAACTGCATCAACTCGTCAGGAGTGTTGATCTTTGAAGCGTTCAAATTGTGTCGTACTTTACCTACATCTATACCAGAATGAAAAAGTTCATCCCAAGTTTTAGTAGTTGTTTTAGTAACCTCGGTAGGGAATCTTAATAAATGTTCACTCTCTACACCGTTAGCGTCAGGTAGTAAACTACGTCTTCTTCTTTCAACATAAGCTTTTCCTTCACGACCCCAACCTTTCCACCAGTTCGGAGCGTACATTAGTTTGCCAGTTTCCTCATTGAAAACAGGTTTACCATGTTTTACAATATGGCTTCTCCAATACTCATCTATATGCACCCAATTGTCTTTCATAATTTGAGCTAACTCAGCGTCACCAAAATTGGCTTTTATATAATCGTCAAGATCGTCACCTTTTAAAACAACTGATTCATACATTTCATAAAGTTTCGATGTTGCCGCATTTCGTTGAGTTACAATAAGCTCTTGTAAAACATCTACTTCACTACGGCTTAATTGCCATTTCTCTGCAAGCGTCGTAGCGTGTTCTTCAAAATATTGTGGTCGTACTGTCGCTGACCAAATCTCATCATGGGTAAGTGTTTTTAATTGATCACCAAACTTTCCTGTTTGAAGTTCAGCATAAATAACGTCACCTAACAATCGTTGACTTATACCCTCATTACGTATAAGCGACTCAGCCCAAAGCCCTCCACGTAAACCTTCTAAACTGTCGCCTTTCGCCATGAACTTTCTACGTGAAAGAAAAGCACGATTCTTTCCTATCGCACCCCATGAAATACGAGGGAAGTACATCAAGTTTTGATGACGTTGATTCAACCCCAGAGACATTACAGCGAAACCATCTATCTCAGTTAAGAAATCCCACCAGCCATCCCACTCGTCAAGTCCCGGTTTGCTAACAGGTACTTTTACATCACTAGGATCGACATAAATTCTCTTACTGCTAACAATATCACCCATCTCGTCTATAACTTGTACTGTTGTCAGATCTTGTGTGCCTTGAACTGACTTTCGCCCTTCATGGAATTTCGCCATAATTTCTATAACGCTTTCAAACCGAGGGTCTGCTCTCACAAGATCTGTAATAAGTGGAGATGCTGATTGGAAAGCAGGTTGACCAAGCGCCTGCAACTTATATTGTTCTTTTAACCATATTTCATGTTTACGGAAAGCTCCAGTGATCTGATCTACTTTCCTGCCTATAGAACGAAGCTCTTCTTTTCTCCATACAGATGTGTTTCTGAAAAAAGTATCACCATGTTGTTTAGCCCATTCTTTAAGCACACCTTTAACAGATTTTCTTGAACCATCAGTACCATTAAAAATACCTCTAGTTAAACGAGAAGTCATTCCGGCATCAGCAACAGCCTCACCAAGAGGTACGCCTACGTCTAAAGCACCTTCTAATTCATCTAACGCACGTATCGCAGAAGCCGCTTCACGTTCTGATCTAACCGCACCTGCGTAACCTTCAAGTGTCGTTTTGGAACGCATCATAATAGCAGAACGAGCATTCCTAATTTTAGCTATACCTACTAACCCAGCGTTAGTTGGATCAAAAGCTATAGACCCAATGATCTCCATAGTTAAAGGAACGCTTGTTCTTGCTCCTGCCCAAAAACGATTCGCTTCGCCAAGAGCCGTATCACGATCACCGTAATACTCTTGGCCTCGTATTATCGCATCGCCTTGAATCCATTCTCTAGCTTCTTCATCATAATATTCTGTACCGTACCCTCCGAAATGATTTCTTGAAGTGTCTGATAAACCCTCGAACATACCCCAAAGTTCATCTTGTCTAGCACCACCAAGTGCAGGTGGAAGATTTAAAATAAAACGATCTAACTCTTCTGCGAACACACCGCCATAAGAAACAGTGCCGGCCATAGCGTATCTTTCAGCGCCACGCCAAGACGTAGATGCTAAAACACCACTTGCCAAAAACTTTTCCATATTTTTTCGTGCTTCTATCTGATCCCCACCATTTTCATCTAAGTAATATCTGAAAATCCCTTCAGATATATCACCGTATCTTTGGGTGTAAAGAAGCTGTTCGTATAATGTTTCATCTTGCAACTGGTCTTTAATAGCATTAATAGTTTCATCCGAGTATGTTGTCTCTGCGTATTTAGCGTTATCCCAGTGTTTAACAATACCCACAAAAGGTTTGTACAAATCTTTCCAACTGCCCATTTCCTCATGCCCAATAGCGAACCCTCTTAAACCATGTCGGCCTTTATGAAACCCTGCGTCTATTTGTTCTATAGCCCATCTTGGAAGCCAACTAGCACCTGCACCAATCAACGATATTGTTCCAGTAATAGGAAGCCAAGGAGCTTTAGCGATTGTTGAAGCCGCCGCACCAAAATACTCTTTCGGGCTTGTAATCATATTCCAAGGATTTAAAGCATTCAAACCACGTTTCTTAAATTCTGAACCTACTTCTTCGTCAAAATAATCTTTCCAATCCCACGGATTCCAAAAATCAATTTTGTCTTTCTTAGGCAACTCATACCCGAATTGGGTTAATTCATTTTGTGTACCAGAAGGCAAAGCATTCCAAAAGAAATGTTGAGATTCTTTTTTCATCCCACCTAAATAATCAACGGCTGTAGTTTTATGAGTTTCATCTAAAGCAGAATAAAAACTTTCAAGCATCTCACCATCACTTATTTGTGTGTTGAGAATCAAGTCAATTAAAATATCGTTATCTAACTGAAACAAACCCCCAGCACCCGCGTCTGATAAAAGTTGCAACCTTTTATTAAACATAATTTGCTCTTCATCATTAGACCCACCAGAAGGCGAAGAAGGAGGTGGTCTGCTAATACCACCCCCACCACCACTGGTGGAACCACCCCCACCCCATACATCTTCGTCTATACTCATAACGTTTGGCGGCTCTTAATGTGCGAACCTAATGATTGCAACACTTCGCTCTGTGCATCTGCTAAACCTGCAAGTAACCTTTTCTTAACAGCAGTAACTTTCTGATCTTGCCTAAACTGTGCAGAATCCAAAGTCCTATACAAACCAGCAGTTACATCTAAAGTCGGATCATCATCCATAGCGTTCATAGCCATCGTCTGCGGATTATACATTTGTGCCGCTTGCAAAGCATCAGGTGAAGCTTGCGGAGCGCCAGTAGAAATAACTCCTTCTGGCCCTTTCAACACAGGCTGAGGAGGAGTATTAGTTGGTATCCCTCTATTATCTGGTATACCTATTTCGTTTTGTGCCTCAATATTTTGCACACCTTGTCCATATACAACATCAGGAGAAGTAGCCGCAGGTTGAGTCCCACCAGCTTTATCTATTTTAGGTTTAGGTGCTGTCCTAGCCATCAGCCACCTGCCGCTAATGCCGCTTGCATTTCAGCTACTGCTTGTTCAGGTGCTACATTTTGCGGAGCCGCAGGTCCAACTTCTCCCATCGCTTCAGGTGGTATTGCTTGAGGTGGACCAGCAAGACCCATCGCTTCTTCAGGTGACATGGCTTGTCCTGCGTCAGGAGGAGGGGCTTGCGCCGCTTGCATTTCTCTAATCTCCTCATCAGCTTTTTCTATAGCTTCAAAAATATCTAATCCTTTTTTACGATACTTCTCGATTTTAGATATATAAATTACAGGCAACGCACCCTGAACAGCTTGCTGTTGTATAGCAACCATAACAGCTTCCTCTAATTGTTCCTCGTCAACCCTTCTGCCTTCAGCTTCAGGATCTTCAATAAACGGATGCTTTGTTCTGAATGTCGAAAGGCTGATACCTTTCATCTGCAACAACTGTCCAAGCTGAATAGTTGTACCTTGAACATCCGCTCCCGGAACCGAGTGAGATACTACGTTGTCATACGTTTCAAAATGTTCATCAGGTGTGAACTCGACTTGTCCAAAGTCGCCTGCGTAACCAGTGAATGTAGATATTGTTTTGCTTCCCCAGTACCCTTTGTACGTGGCGAATAAGCATTCGTTTAGATGGGGAAGATGTCCTTCCATGATCTCTTGAAGTTCTTGTATCCTTGGATCAAGAGCGGCACCCATAAGAGCGTCAATGCCCCTACCAGTGCGAAGAGCGCCATAACTCTCTCCCCCAATTTGGGGAACCGTACCTGTCGATACGCGGGCGTTACGTTCGAGCCTATCAATGGCGATGTTCGTATTCTGGTCAGGTGATCCTCTAAGCTCTCCGATCTGTTCCGCGTCGAGGAGAACATTGACCTCGCCTTCCCTACCATCTTTCCATTCACCTCCTACTATCATCGGTACTTGCCCTGAACGTCCGATGATGTAGCGATCTGGGAAGATTGCTTTCTCTTGGGCTATGAGTTCAAGTGCCATTAGTTTTGCCATAAGATCGACCATCCCAACGACGTTCGATACTGAAGAAGAAATTTTATCTAATGTGACACGACCCGGAGTTATCACACAAGGCATCCCTGCGAGATTCTTATACCTTGACAGTTCCAACTGTGTGCTGTGATAAGGGTATGATTGGTTGAAATGATTGTAACGTGGTCCCATTATTCCGATGACGATATCTTCCTCGTCTATCCATTCACAGCAATCCCATAGTTCTTGCCGTGCATTGTTATCGGATGCTATCGGTCCACCATTCTCATCTCGTGAAGCAGGATAGTTAGCTCTTAACCAATCACCTGATTTGCCATACACGAAAGCACAGTTGCGTGGAATATCATAATTCTCAGCCGCGGATGGTTCAGGATAAACGCCAAGTGGGTCACGAACCTCTATCTTAGGCATACCTGTTTTAAAATCGGGGTTTACTACAAGAGCAGTAGTCGCATAACCAGCGAGATGCCGATAAGCGCGACGCATCTTTAACTTGTATTTGTTCTGATACCAAGTAGCGGCAAGCGCACGTTTACGAATATCAGCGTATTGTCTCGATCTTTTACCACGTTCTTTGCTAGGGTCAACAGCAGGGCAACCTATATACGGGGTTACTGATGCGGCTCTTTGAGCTACAGCATCAATGTTCTCAGATATTAAAGCAGGAGTTAATGGTGGAAGAACAGGTTCTTCGTCCATAGAAGGAAGCGGTATAACATAATCGCCGTTATACCTGTCTTTAATATCAATCATCTTTGATAACAAAGGCGACTGAATGTCTTGTCTCTGTCGGACTATTCCGACTATTTCCTCAAAAGAATACGCCACTAATATGCTCCAATTTTAGAACGTGTCTTATTATAAGGTAGTGCCTGAAAGTTAAATTGTGAAGAGTCTACGTCAAAAGCTTGCTTTCTTTGTCTCCAAAGAATCCATATAAACCACAACGCCATCACCCTATCTTGCCTCAATTTCGTGCCTCTTATCAGAGGTCGCCATGATTTAAGCTGTCTTATAAGCTCATCAGCTTGATGTCTAGTGACAGGATCATCAGCGTAAGCTATGTCTATCTCCCCGCGCATGAACGACAAAGCCATAGAAGGTATACCAATAGTTTCATCATATTTGTTCACACCTGTCAGATGTTCCCTGACTCTGAACCCATACCGTTCAGTCATCTCAATAAGACGTTCATCACGAGACAACCCTTTCTGAAACACCATCGCTTCAATAACCACATCAGATACAGTCGCACCGTTCTTCTGACAGCGTAAAACTGCTTCCTCCACTACCTGAAGTATCTGCTCGTTTCTAGTTAATCCCTGATCCTCACGTAAGAAAAGTATCTTCAACTTACCTTCATGCGGTGTAGCCGCCATGACACAATTCATTCCACCCAACGCAGGGTCAACACCGATGTAAACAGTGCAGTCTTTAGGAGGATCATGCAACGTGGAACGTAACGGATTCAAACATTTCTTAATAGATTCATCATCAAACGTCGCCGCTAAAGAACTTGTAGGTTCCTGCATATAGTTACGTGACCATGCCTCTTCACCAACCTTGCGTCTAATCCTGTCGAGAGCTTCCATAGAGAACATCTCCGGCCATAAAGGTTCAGGTTCGTCGTCACCGTTTTGTACTATGGCAGGGAAACGGATGACTCTAAGAATATCTTCATCTATCTCAGTCATAATCCTCTGATAGAAATCATCCTCACCCACACGAGTACCATTAATGCTTGTTCGACCATTCTCACCCGGACGTGTCAACCAGTCCTGTCGGAAAATCTCGAACATCTGTTCAGTCAGGTTCAACGACACACGAGACTGGATATCATCAATGTGCAGATGGTCAGTACGTGTACCAGCAATCTTCGATCTCCACCCTAAAGAAACCATCGAATAGTCACGCTCATCGTGTGCAGACTTTTTGAAGACGTTGAAATAATCCGCTCCCCATGCTTGTGCAGTTTTTCTACCAGACGCATTCTGTGGAACAAAAGGACCATATTTCGCTACATACAACGGGAATGGACCAGTTGGTTCCATACGAGTACGGATACGACCAAGGATTTTCCTAGCCATATCCTGCCCCTCTGAACCTACTGTGATACGAAACTCAGGGTTTGTTGCAAGTTTGTAACAGAAATAATCCTCAGCAAGTGTTGTTTTACCGTGTTCAGGTGGCCATAGGATAAGTGTAATGTTTCCCGGAGGTGTGTTTTCGTATGCGTCTATAGCGCGTAGATGAAACCACGGGGACATATGCCCGAAGTATTCATTCCTGAAATGCTCAAATGCTGGTGTTTCCTTATCAGGCTTCTCATTATGAAAGTTGAGTCGTATAGCATCAGCTTTTGCGGCGAAGTCTGGGAATCTTTGCCTCCACTTCTCGTAAGCGGATCGTGTCACCCCAGTAGCTATAAGAGCATCACCGACTTTACCATTATTCTCTAATGATTCTAAGAATACTTTCCTGTTAAGGATACCTTTGTCTTTTGATGCGTTAGCCATTTAATCGAATACTGACGGTTGTACTTCCAACTCTACAATACTCGCCGCTATAACTCCTTCATCCCCTTGGAATTTTACTGTATGCACACCTGCCTCAGTTAAAGTCAGGTCAACATAATAGATACCTGTTGAACTTTTTGTAGCTGAAGGATTAGCATCTGTCCCACCTGAAGGTTTACGCCAAGTAATAGTCACACCTGCCGCATCTCCTGTAGGGTCAGCTAATGTTCCCGCAGTTGTGAAATTCCCAGTTACACGTACCTGATCTCCGTTATCGTATGTTGCCATTAAATCTCCTAAGACGTTACTTCAAGAGTAACATCATGGTGTAAAGATTTCGAGAGTGTGACAGCAGGTTGAGGGAATTTTAACCGAATGACAGTAGTCACACTAGCTGTCGAAGTTAAAGCCGCCGCTATTAAAGCTTCCTCAATGATAAGAGTAGCTGTCGATAATACTGCTGAAAGCGAAGATGTTATAGGCTGATCGTGAACCAGCGCCGCTGAAACAGTCGCCGTTGCTGTAAGAGCAGACGCTATAGAAGCCTCTTCAATAAGAACCGTTACCTCTGAACCTGTCGCTGTCAAAGCAGAAGCAATGAAAGCCTCAAACTTAATAGCTGTACTTACAGAAGCAGAACCCGAAATTGCTGAAGCTATAGAAGCTTCCTCTACGATAACAGCCGTTATCGAAGCTGAAGAAGAAAGCGACGTACTTAAAGCGCTTTCCATGTCAATACCTGTGACTACAGAAGCAGTGCTTGTTATAGCCGCCGCGATAGGATGATTGGTTCTACCTGTATAAGTTTGTAAAGTTTTCCGGTAATCCCAGTCGCTTCTGTAACCTTGTGTTTTTTCGTCACCGAATACGTGCCGTGAATAGTTGTGTGTGCCTGATCTGTAGTCTGAACTAATTCGATAATCAACAGCCATTATTCACCATCCAATTCTATTTCATCCCATGCTTGTGTTTCTTCGTTCCATTCATAAGACTTGTCATCGTCAGGCATCGGATTTGGTGGTTGCCACATAAAATTTTCATCTAACGTCCACGAAGGGTAAGGTTGTGGCTCATAAAAAGTATCATTCTCAGCATCATAGGTGTGGCCTATTCCTGCGTAATTGAAACGAATATTATTGTTATACGAAGTTTGAATCCAAGTCCCTGAATCGGGGAATAGGTCGTTTAGGAAATCGACTCCTAACTGTTCATTTTCTACACCATTAATCGTAGTAATATCGTCAGCAACTACAAGTACATTAACGACTATGTTGTTTTCGTCTAGTTCAGCGAAGTTAGCCATTACTCAACCCACCTGACAACAACTATCCCTTGATATCCGTTGGCACCTACTTTGTAACTGCCACCGTTATCACCGCCGCCACCGCCGCCAGCACCATATGTGCTACCTTGCGAAGCCGTAATGCCAGTTCCGTGACCGCCAGCGCCTCCACCGCCAGTACCTCCCAAACCCCTTGTACCTGCCGAAGTTTTTAAACCACCACCGCCACCACCTGCATAGACTGTATTAACACCATTTACGTAAGTGGTGTAGCCCCCAGCGCCCCCGAAGCCTCCGATATAACTAGACCCACTGCCGCCAGTACCTGCACCGCCTTTGCCGCCGCCACCACCGCCAGCTTGAGAAGTCCATTCACCGCCACCCCCGCCAGCGTTACCCTGCCCAGAAGTTGCCGTACCGCCAGAGTAGCCACCCCAGTAAGCACCAACCCCACCTGCGCCACCACCAGAGCCACCAGAACCACCACTAGCTGAGTACGCACCGCCGCCGCCACCAGTGCAACCTTCTTCAAATTGTTGACCTGCCGCACCTAAATAACAAGCAGAAGCTTGTGAAGCGCTTGTAACATTTGCACCACCTGCACCCCCAGATGGGACAGTAACTGTTAAAGTACCCGGATTTATTGTGACGCTTCCTTCACGCATACCACCAGCGCCTCCACCACCACCGGCGGCGGCACCTCCACCACCACCCCCAGCGGCTATAAGCAAGTATTGAACATCTTTTGATGCTCCTGCAATTGTTAAAGAACCTGAAGAAGTCCAAACCAAAGCCCGATACGTGGTACCACTATCTGAGTAAGTGCTATCAGACGGAGAACCCGTATGTGAATACTCGAATCCGCCTGCACCAGATTCTTGTATCGAACCGATTATTAAAGGATTAAAACTCATGCTTCATCCCATGTTTGTGTTTCTTCATTCCAATCATACGCTTTATCATCTTCAGGCATCGGAGTTGGAGGTTGCCAGATAAAATTCTCATCCAAAGACCAAGAAGGGTAAGGATTAGGAGAATAAAAAGCATCAGCCGTAGGATCGTAAGTACCTCCTATATTGGCAGTATTGTAACGTAAAACTTTTCCACCGTCAGGTTCACCATCTGAACCGTAATGAACACCCCCACGGGTACCTTTCGTCGATTGAATCCATGTACCTGAGTCTGGGAACATGTCATTCAAAAAGTCAACACCTTTTTGACTATCTTCAGTGATAATTTCTCCTGTATTTAAAATCTGTTTTTTTTCTAAAACCTTATCTTCAATTACAAGAACTTGAATCACGGTGTTAGTGTCGTCTATTTCAGCAAAATAAGCCATTACATCACCACTCGAAAGGGTAGCGGATAACCACAACCCCATCTCCACCATCTAATCCTGCGGCTCCTGAGTGACCGCCACCGCCACCACCGCCAAGACCATCAGTACCTGCGGTACCTAATATGGTAGTACTACCACTACCACCGTATATGGTGGAACCGTTACCGCCGCCACCCGAACCGCCCGGCCCTCCGTTAAGCACACTGCTACTCCATAACCGATGAGGGGTACCACCTCCGCCACCTGCATACGTGTCGCTAGTGCCATCAAAATAGGTATTCGCAACACCTGAACCACCGGAACCCGCTGTACCACCACTAGAACTCATTGATCCAGCCGTGCCAGCACTACCGGCACCTCCACCACCACCTCCACAAGCATGAAGATATGAAAGGAACGATGAAACATTAGCACCAGCGGAGCCTGCGTAACCCTGTCCACCTACACCAGTACCGGGAGTGTTACCATTTTCTGTTCCACCACCTGAACCACCGTTGAGTTGTGACCCTCCAGAAGAGTTACCTCCACCGGGACCGCCACCACTACAAGAAACAGTGCTTTCTAAAGCCGCAGAAGAAGTCGATCCTCCTGTAGCGGGGGCTCCAAAACCGGGACGGTTACCGCCCGTACCTCCTGCCCCAACAGTAATTGTGTAAGTATCGACCGTGACAGCTTGACCAGTTGAAGCAGTTAACCCTCCAGCACCGGCTCCGCCATGGTTGGAATCATTTCCGCTACCAGCCCCGCCGCCTGCTACTACGAGAACGTCAACTAAACCAGCGCCAGCGGAAGTAACTTCAAAAGTAGAAGTAGCCGTGTATTTATGACTCCGATACTTAGTGCCGCTTTCAGTGTAGTCGGTGACAGTGCCACCCGTTGCAGTAAGAGGACCGCCCGCACCGGATTCTTGTATCGACCCTATAATAAGTGGGTTAAAAGACATTTTAAGCCCCCTTTATTAAGCTAGCTTACCAATAAGTGTCCAAGCATCAGTGGCAGTTTTAATCAAACATGCAGAAGCGTATTGACCGTCGATCTCTTTCGAGGAATCAACAGACGTTATCGTCACACCCGACCCTTGAGCCAAGGTGCAGTTAGCTGAACCAATGTTCTGAACAATGATCTGAGTACCCACAACAAAAGCAACCCCTGAGTTCGGAGGAACCGTAAACGTTTGAGCGGAACCGTTAGAAGAAGTAACAAGCTTACCAGCGTCACCGATCACAAAAGTGTAAGTCGTCCCTGTCTGGGCGTTGATCGCTATAGGAGCTACTACACTCCCGCCGACAATATCACCTGTCACAGTAAGATCGTCAGCCATAGTCACATTACCGTCAGCGACAGCCAAAGCGGTCTGGGCGTTAGTTCCTGTTATCGTCAAAGATTCAGCACTTGAATCCCATAAGAAAGCGTCACCAGCAGTATCAGAATGAAAAGTTACATCCCCGCCGGAACCATCCGAACCAACCGTCAATCCGGTTAAAGCACCAAGCGAAGTGATGTTGCTCTGAGCGGCAGTTGTCACAACACCCGCTGAAGTAGCCGTAGCGGCATTCCCCGTGCAGGAACCAGACGAACCCGAAGTATCGCCAGTCACGTTACCTGTCAAAGCACCAGCGAAAGCAGTCGCAGTTAAAGTACCAGTACCAGCATTGTAAGTAGCCCCACCATCAGTCTTAGGAGCAAGGTCACCTGTAGCGGATTCAAACAAAGCCACCGAACAAGTCGTGTCAGTAGTGTCAGCTACCGTAATAGCTGTAGGTGTTGCCGCCGCAGGAATAGCTTCCCACGCTGTAGACCCATCAGCCTGCCTAGTCATCACATGACCATCAGAAGCACCCGAAGCCGCAGACGTACCTATACCAAGTTTTGTCTCTAACTGGATTAAAGCACCCGAAGCATTCGTGTGAACAACGTCATGCTCATAACCCGTAGCGTCCATGTCCGTAGTCGAAGCCGGAGAAGGCTGTTGAGTAGCAGTATCTAAAGAAGTTGGATAATTAGTAGCCATCGTACTAAGCCAAAGTTATGTCTAGTGAACCTGCCGAAAGCGAAATTGTGTCCCCAGCACCAACAGCTTTAGATGCAGTAACCGCACCAAAGAATAAAAGGTTCCCTGAAGAAGCCGCATCCCACACACCTATATGACTCACAGTGCAAGCCGGCATGTTAGTGAACTCCTCCACAGACGAATTGTCTATAGTACCCGCTGTAGCATGAGCGGCATTGAAAGTAATAGCCTGACGGGCGTAAGACCCACCAGACACCTCAGCACCAGTACCAGCGTCAGTAGGATCAGCAGTGTGCAACGAAAGGTACACAGCGGCTGGAGCCCAATCAGCCTGATCGCGAAGAACGTAGTCTAAAACTTTGTTCTCCAAATAATTTGACATAGCGGCCATAAAAAACTCCTAAAAGGTTTGAACATGTTCTTAAGTATGATACAAATATATACGCGCCCCGTCCAGACTACAGGGAAATAAATATAAAACGAAGTCTGCGAACCCTTATCAGGTTCAGTTCGCCCGTTAGATGGGCTTCTGCTCCCTGCAATCAAGTCAGGCAGGGACAGAGACAAGTGTGATCGCTCGAACTCAGAGTGGAACCGTACTCAAAACGGACGGACGGCACCCAAGGGGAAACTATCCTAACCACACAACCCCAAGGAACCCCCACAAACCCATGTACGGGTGTCCTCGCCCAGTTTTACACGTCTGACAACTATTAACCAAAGGGCTAATGGCACATCCCCCCCTATAAAAACAAGCTTTACCCCCCTAAAGGTTCTTGTAGCTTGTGAAAACCCCCCAAAGAACCACGCCTCTGACCATAGTTATACATAACCGCAGGTGGGAGTGTCTAAACGTGGGGTGATGGGGGGATTTCAAATCGCTACGTTGCTGGCGCAAAGTTATTATGGGCGACAAAGTACCATAAAAGTGGCGAGTGAATAGCAGTTAAATCAGGTAGACGGACCATGCGGTGAATCTAGGGAAGTCGTAAGTCTACTGGCGAGCCAGCGACTAACGACCTAGGTGTATTCCCTAGATATCTCCGAAAAACCCTGCGAGACAAGCTCGCTAGTGTTTGGGTTGCGTCGTCCCTGATTTAAGAAGCGATGCTATTCACTCACCAAATGGAAGAGAACATTTCAGAACCTGTCAAGTCGTACTCATAACATGCTCTACGAAATGGAAGAGAACATTTCTAGAGTCTGTAAATTCCGTGCCTACTTGACAGAACCTGCCTTTTATGGTTGTTCAGAATCGTAGGTGACAATGCCTACACTTAATATAAAGGAGTTTAGACTATGTCTGACTTTGAAACAACGCGAGACACTGGCTTCGGACGAGCAGTGACAAGACAATTCCATCCGATCACGGGCGGGAAGTTCAAGGGATCCTATCTGACCATGGGAGCTAAAGAAGCTTGGATTGGGAACGATGAGTGGAAGGATAATCCAGATTGGAAACCATTCGCTGTGACCACCAAGAGACAGGCGACCAAGGGGGTTGGACTCACACGTGATATTGAAGATGCGTGGGCGTTCAACGTGAGGTACTGGACAGACCGCTGTACCGAAGCGGGGATTAAGACACCATATGAGAAATACTCGATACCTATGGAAGCCCCAGTAGATGCTGAAGAGAGTGCCGTAGAGCCTTTCTGACCCAACGATGAAGAATGACAACCAACTAGATTTTGACCGTTTATTGATAACAGCCAGAATCGAAGAAATAAGAGAGACATTGGCGAAAAGACGAGAGTCAGCCAGTGACATTGAAAAATATAGATACAAAATAGTAAAGGACATGAATAGATAATGAGAACAGCACGAAGGATATATCAAGATGCAGATCGGAAGTGGTTGATCTGGGAGGCAAGAAGCTCGAAAGGAGAGTTTCTTTGCGTGAGATTAAGAGGTGGACAGATATATTCTGCACCGATAAACAGAGGCTTGAAACTTTGGGAATTGATAATGGAAGCTAAAGCGGTAGAAAACTCTGAAGCATGGACTCAACTGAATCAAGAGATGGATGAAGTGATAGTAGATCCTAATGAGATCTTGACAGGGGACATGGACAACTAATGATACAATTCAGAATTCAAGGACGAGAAAAGAATCATCTGATTCAGATCGAACACGGGCAACCCATTGACATCTTAGAAGAGATGGAAATGCTAGGCTTCGACCACGAACTATGGATGAGAGAACTATTGATTCCCGACATAGTTAGACCCTAATGACACCAGATAATAACGAATATAAAAGACCAGAAGGACATAATTGGAGATGTGAATGCCCAGAGTGCTTAGTGCATTGGGAGTCCTACTTTGACAAGTATGAACGTGCTTATAACGCATGGTATTGGGACAAAATAGTAAATGACCTAACCGAAAGGTAAGGGCGACTCAGACAAAACCGTTTGAGCGTTTAGATAAATAGAAAACAATATAGATAAGGAAAATGATAATAATGACTAAAGAAATAATTGAGCCTCAAGAAGGCTTGGAAATGGAATGGACAGATGCAACTGGGAGTACAGGGAAGCGTCAAGCTGACTTGGATGAGCATTGCAGAAAGATTAAGGCTTATCAAGACTTAAGGTCGATACAGGCACAAGCGGACACGCAGAAAAGAGTGTTTAGTGCGACCTATAAGGCTTGGGACTCTTTCTTGAAACGACCAACTGAATTTAGTCCGAAAAATGGAAATGGATTTGTTTGGGATAATCAAGCGAAAGGGAACCCTTGCATCATGGATAGGACTCAAGATATTCCTCAAGAGGATAGATTAAGTACGACTCTTATGATGGATGGAAATGTAATAGATTGGGATAAGCCTTACCACTACAGAAGCAGTCCGATTCAGCATTCCTTAGTGTTGGGAAATACTAAGAATGGACGCAGAATCGCGCTTCAAGGACAGTGGAGAGGGACATTCCAGAACAGAACTACGACTTGGTGGGCATACACGGCGATATTAGAGCCGAAGGGTGACTGCGATGAGTGGTTCCAAGAGTATTGTCGAATGAGCATCGGAGTTTCGACCTATGAAGAATATGCGACATGGGTAGAAGAAGACCGTGCTAAGAGACAGCGTGAATACGAGGATCAAGCACAGCAAGCCTCGAATCTCGGAGAGAGAATAGCTTCGAGTATCTAGATAAGGAAGGGGAGAGTGGACTCGAAAGAGTCTGCTCTCCCTAACTTATTTTTTTTGATGCCTCATGTTCTAACGTTATCGAAAGTTTTAGACCATTGGGTTTTGTGCTTTCGTAAAAATTATTTTTACGTTTAGATAAAAAGAAAAAGAAATGAGATTAAAAAATGTATGAACATAAACCTTATCCAACTACTTCTACTTATAGAAATCAGGCTCTAGCAAATAAATTACATGCACTCATTGTAGAGATAGTTCGGAATGAACTTAATGATTCTTTGAATAGAATGAGAGGGAACCAATGAAACAATTAGATCAAAAGCGTTACCTGAAAAAAGAAGTGACTTACCCAGTGATTAGGGTGTGTCATTGTTCTCAGTGTAATGGAGTTATGTGGGGAATGAATCGTCTAGGTGAATGGAGTGTGCAGTAATGCCTGAACCGTTAACTAGCCCGCCTCAAGGTGGATTGACTTGTTGGGATTGTCAAATGACATGGCAGATTGGTGAAGAAACTGATGCTTTCTTTAAGCATGATTGTGTAGTGGATTCTCATGAAGACTAAAACAGTTGAAGTCTCTGTGTTTTGGAGATGGGAAGCTTATAAAAAGATGGAAGTCCCGGTGGATATGGAACTCATTGATGTGAGAGACATGGTTGTTTGGGATAATGATTTTGATGCGGCAACTTCTGATTTAACAGAATTTGAAGTGTTTTTAATTGAAGATGAAGAAGGAAACGAATGGGTTTTATAGTAGGTGAAGAATATACAACAGAAGAACTATTGAAGATGTGTCCTATTGAAGATGGGAATGTTTTTATTGGCTTCCCAGAATTAGAAGAGGACGATACTGATGTTTGACATTGATTATGAACATTACATACAAGAAGCTAGTGGACATTACTTCACTGAACATTTACCTGATGAGTGGGATACATGGGAACGTAAAGAACTAGATGAATGGTGTGAGGCTAATGCTTGGGAACCATTTGAATATCATCCAACTGATTGGGTGTTTGAACAGGTAACAAATCTTGCGATGTGTATGCACAGGATTGTAGAAACAGCAACTAAACCGTTAGAAGATGCGATAGCTGAGTGTGAACAAGAGATAGACAACCTAAGGGGGAGGCTTAATGCCAGCAGTATTCTATGACGGAAACAATAACTTTGAACGAGTAGATGATTTGCATCCTATTTATTGGAGGCATTATCCGGGTGATTGGTTGCAATTCCATGCAAAGAACCCTCAAGTATATGAGTTCTTGAAGAGGTCAGCTATGCAGTTGAAAGATAACGGTCATAAGAAATGGGGAATGAAATCTCTCATTGAAGTGTTGCGTTGGCAACAAGCAATGCAAACTACTGACACGATGTTCAAAATTAATAATAATCATGCCCCGTATTATGCACGGTATTTAATGGATATGGAGCCACGAC
>Ga0206683_10000734_pt1 | contig 23384 bp, 36 predicted proteins | sample M280m12015metaG_FD_155483 | JGI IMG/M metagenome (GOLD analysis project Ga0206683, IMG submission 155483) | Ammonia-oxidizing marine archaeal communities from Monterey Bay, California, United States - M2 80m 12015 | ecosystem: Environmental > Aquatic > Marine > Intertidal zone | place: USA...
ATGAAATTGGAGGAGTGGAAGGCTGTGTTACATTAGAAGACCTTCTGGAAGAAATTGTGGGTGAAATACAAGATGAAACAGACACTGAGAAACCCAGTTTTCAAAGAGATGGCCAAAATGCAATTGTGACTGACGGTGATATAGAAATTGATGTAATTAATGATATTTTCCAATCAGACATACCACCTGGAGACGATTATTCAACATTAAATGGATTATTACACGAACAGTTACATGATATGCCAAAAGAAGATGATAAAATTGAGATTGGTGTATTAAGAATTATTATAGAAAAAGTTTCAAAAAATAAACCTGAGAGAATTAGAATAGAAAAAATAAATTAATTTTGTTTCTTTGCAAAATATTCTTCTAACAACTGTTTTTTTTCTTTCATATTAAATAATTTTTCAGTGTGATTAAATGCATCATCATATGATTTTTCAAACAACATTGCTTGCATCAACATATGATTTTCTGGGATTACAATTCCAGTTTGATCATCAGAATACATAATTTGTACAGTGTCACTAATTGATGTTGTCATGTTTGCATGAATATGTATCATATTTGTATCCTTAAAACTAAAATTCATAGTATTTGCATAATCTCGCACATCCTTTGTTCCTTTTGCTGTCCATATAACGGCAACACCAAATTCATTTTTGAATAGATCATGTATCTCATCAGATGATGGTGATTTTCCATCAAATCTAATATCCATAATATGCAAATGCATTTGTCTTGTTGGAACTTTGATTGCACGAACAAAAAGTGGTGATTCTTTACCAAAATATGATTTAACATCTTCACCATGATGTGGATTTTGTGTAAGTTCTATGGTATCAGGTACAGATTTTTCAGTTTGTTCAATATCGGCCCATCTTCTAATTAGTGTTACATCAAATCGCTTTATAGAACTTCCAAAGTTTTTTCGTAATGGTTCAAGAATTCGTCCCATTCCAGTAACATTACAACTACCTTGCATGACATGTTTTTTCCCAATTGCATCATTGTAATTTACACGTGAATTAAACAATAAATCTGAAACTGCTTTCTCACCATCAATTGTTTCTCCACCCTGATAAATTGACAGAATGTTTCGTGGCTCATAAAATAATTTCTTATTTTTGAATCCATGACCACCAGGAGAAGCATCAATTACTAAATCAGCCTCATCTAAGGCAGATTCTATATTACCAGATATCTTGAAATCAGAAAAGGCATTTTGATTCTTTTCAGGAACAAATACCTTTAGACCATTTTCTATTGCTTCATTTACTTTAGAATCTGGTGAATATTTCCCTACACCAACCACCTCTATCTCTGGATCATCTTTGATGAACTGGACAATTCTACCACCTATAGAACCATAACCATTAACAAATACTTTCTTCAATATGTTTTATCATAATATCCACTTTATTAAATTGAATTAGGAACAACTAAATTCTATATTATAAAAAATTCTTTATGTCAGATGAAAATACAGATAAAAATCCATTATCTGATGAAAATTCTGACATTGAGGAAAAAATAATTGAAGGTGAAGTAAACGTTGAGAAGAAATCCAACTCGAATTCAAAAATTCATGGACCATCAATTATGTATGGTGGAATAATAACAGCTGTAATTGTATTAATTTTTTCATTTGGGGGAGAACTTATTCAGCCAATAGAAACAGAAATTATTGAAGAGTCAATAATCAAAGAGGAAGTAAATGATCAGCTCACTTTAGATACATTCTTTGCAAATGCATCACCAATATTAGGCAACTCAAATGCCCCGCTAGTATTAATTGAATTTGGTGATTATCAATGTCATTTTTGTAATGTTTATTTTCAGGATACAGAACATGAAATCATAAAAAATTATGTTGATACAGGAAAAGTAAAAATATTATTTAAAGACTTTACAATAATTGGACCTGATTCAGTATCTGCATCTCATATTGCACATTGTGCAAGTGAACAAGGTAAATTTTGGGAGTATCATAATATACTTTACAATAATTGGAATGGTGAAAATAATGGATGGGCATCAAAACAGAATCTGCTAAAATTTGCTAATGAAATAGATTTAGACATGGAAAAATTAATAGAATGTGACAATGAGAACAGATACAAATCAACTATTGATTCAAGTAATAATGATGCAAGGATATTAGGACTTACTGGAACTCCAGCGTTTTATGTTATTTCAAATACTGATATTCAGAAACTTTTTGGTGCACAAAAATATGAGGTTTTTGAAGAAGTCTTTGAATCAATGCTAGAAAACTAGAAAAATTGCAAATTTTGATTATTGATCGCAATAAAAGTTCTCTAAGAAGGAAGACATTTTTACGTTAGAAGCGTTATATACTCACTGGGAAAGGCATAGCTATGGCAGCAGGAATTGATGATATTTCAGTATACATACCAAAATTGTATGTAGATGCTTCTGATTTTGCAGAGGCTAGAGGTCTTGACCCTCAAAAACTTGTACGTGGATTGGGAATAGCAAAAATGGCTATTGTTGATGCAAACCAAGATCCTGCATGTTTAGCAGCAAACGCATGTTTACAAATAATGCAAAAAAATAAACTCTCGCCAGAAGACGTAGGAAGATTATATGTTGCAACTGAATCATCCTTGGATGAATCAAAAGCAATGAATTCATATGTTATTGGAATGCTAGAGCAAATCTATGGCTCTGGTTCATTTCAACATTGTGGTGGAATTGAATGTAAGTTTGCATGTGTAAGTGGTTCTTATGCATTGTATGATAATTCAAATTGGATTCGTGCTGGTGAATCTGAAGACAAGCATGCACTAGTGGTAGTTTCAGATATTGCAAAATATGATTTAGGCTCTAGTGGGGAAATGACACAAGGTGGAGGAGCAATAGCAATGCTGCTAAATGATAATCCAAGATTATTAGAATTTGACCCAAAAGTTACATCAACATCTATCAAAAATGAATATGATTTTTACAGACCATTTGGTAAAGAGACACCTGTAGTACATGGTCAATATTCAAATCTACTTTATCTGATTCAAGTTAAAAACGCATTAGTTGATTATACTAGAAAAGCAACAAAAACTGGATTGATTACCTTGTCTGAAGGTGAAAGTATGCTGGATCATATGAGTTACATAAACATGCACTTGCCATATAGTAACATGGGCAAAAAAGCCTTAGCATATCTTGTTCGTCATGAATGGCGAACCACACCTAGATGGAAAAAAATCATTGAGCAAATTGGAATGGAAGAACCAGTTCCTAAAGATCCTCGTGGAACAATTGAATCAATTCTTGCAGATTCTGAATTCATGACAAAAGATCATGAATTTACAAAACGATTTACAAATACTGATGAATATCAAGAAGTGTATGAAAACAAAGTCGCTAGTTCGTTAATTGCATCAAAAATGATTGGTAATTTATACACAGCATCACTTTATTTAGGATTTAGAAGTTGCTTAGAATTTGAACATCAAAAAGGTATTGACCTTAATGAAAAGAGATTTGGGTTTGCATCATATGGAAGTGGTAGTAGTGCAATGGTGTTTAGTGGAGTTATTCAACCAGAATATAGAGAAATTGTAAAAGATATGAATATTGAAGCAGAAATTGGTTATCGCCAGAAACTTAGTTTAGATGAATATGAACAATTACATGAAAACAAACTATCCCCTGAACAGTCTTTACTCAGCACTAAAAAGGAATTTGTTCTTGAATTTGTTGAAAGTAAATCCTCTGAAAGTAGAGGAGAAAGAAGGTATACATTTACAGAATAACCAACATGGAAGAAATTTCTTCAATTAAGGAAATTTTATACAGTGAAATTAAGGAAATTTCAGAAAAACAAATACATCGATTTCTACAAAATGATGAATATTCTAGTGTAATCCAAAACCTTCTTGAAAATATAATACCTAAAATTAGTGACATAGATGGAAAAAATGAAGAAAAATTAGGGATGTTATCTGAAAGTATATCACATTTTATGCTTACTGAGATGTTAATTCCTAGCCAACGAAAAATAGTACATAAAGATATTGAAATTGATATTATTATTCCAAATTTAAATAAATTAAAAGATAAACCTAATGATGCAATTATAATTCATTTTGATAAATCTACTGACAGTGATGAAATTCAAAAAAAAATTGAACTCATAAAAACAATTCAAAAAAATGAAAAAAATATTTGGATTGTCTCAAATAAAAAACTTCATGATGTTCCTAACATATACAGAACAGATCAATGTGAAAATTCATTTTCTAATTTATTTATAGACATAAAAAATTTTGTTGGTGATAGGAAACTTGGAAAATTAAAGATTTTCAAAACCTAATTTTGATAAATTTGTATTTTTTTTAAATTCTATAAAGTATTTCTCAAATGAAAAATCTTCAATTCGATTAATTTCCGCTAACACTGGTTTAGAAGTCAATTGCTCAATCTGTTTTTTCAAATTATCTAACGAGTAACCCTCATTTGTAATTTGGTTAATAACAAATCCATTAATTGGAATATTCATCCTGGTACACGCATCATACGTAAGTAACGTATGATTAACAGTACCAGTTTTTGAGTTTGCAACAATAAGCGTCTCTAGATTTAATTTTCTAATTAGATCAACAAGAAAAAACCGATTTAAAATTGGAGTTAAAACCCCTCCTATACCTTCAACTAAAACAAGGTCATGTTCTGAGGATAATTTTTTAAATGAATCATAAATTAAAGATAATTCAATCTCAATATTGAGTTGCTTTGCTGCATCAAATGGAGAGGATGGTATTTCAAAAAAATATGGATTTACAAGTTTTGGTGAATCTGATACTCCTGAATATTCAATTAACATTCTAACATCATCTGAAATACCATCTGAATTGGTATCTATACCACTTGCAAATGGTTTCATTACTCCAACGTTCACACCTTCATCACGTAATAATCGTGCAATTGAGGCTGTGACACATGTTTTTCCAACGTCAGTATCAGTACCAGTAATAAAAATAGATTTCATTTTAGATCAGATGAAATTCCTTTAATTGTCTTTAATGCACCATCTATTAGTAAATTAAGTTCATTCATAGAAATTGCTAACGGAGGAACCAACATAAGGATATTGCCTAATGTTCTAAAATATACATTATGTTTTCTTCCCTCTTCAAATACTATTTTATTAATTGACTGTTTAGATTTGATTGGATTTTTTCGTTTTCTATCTGAAACTAACTCTATGCCCATAACCATACCTTTAGTTCGAACATCTCCTACTAGATCTAGTTCGTAAAATTCCTTTGTACGTTTATAGAAAATATTTGATTTTCGTTCAATTTTTTTTATTAAATTATATTTTTCATAAAGTTGTAAATTTGTTAATGCAAGAGATGCAGCAATTGGGTTTCCTGTATATGTATGACCATGAAATAGATGCTTCATTTCATCAAACTTGCCCAGAAATGTATTATAGATTTTGTTTGTAGTGAGTGTAGCTGCAAGTGTCATATATCCACCGGTTAGCATTTTTCCAAAAGATACAATATCAGGTTTACAATGTTGATTCTCATACTCAATCATAGAACCTAATCTTCCAAAACCTGTTGCAATTTCATCTAGAACGAATAAAACATTATAGTCATTACAAATTTTATTTATCTTTTTTTGAAAACCTTTTGGATAAATTATTACACCGCCTGCCATTTGTGCACCACTTTCCATTACAAATGCGGCAATTGAATCATTATTAGATAGTTTATTTTCGATATTATCCAAACAGAAATTTTGATAATCAGAAAATGTATAATTTTTTGGCATTCTATATTCATGTGGAACTGGAAATTTTATGGTGTGAAATAACTTGGATTTAAAATTTAGAAAAAATTCTGGTACATACCCTACAGACATAGAACCAAATGTATCTCCATGATAGCCATTTTCTAATGTTGCAATTTTTGTTTTTTTGACTCCTAAATTTGTCCAATACTGTAATGCAATTTTAATGGCTATTTCCATAGCAGTAGAACCATTATCTGAGAAAAATACATGATTCATTCCAGGGGACAATTTGGTTAATTTTTTAGATAATTTCTCAACAGGTTGGTTTGTCAGATTGAATAATGGTGAATGTTGAAGTTTTTTTGTTTGGTTTACAATAGAATTGACTAATTCACGTTTGGAATGACCCCAAACGTTACACCACATGCTTGCAACTCCATCAATAAGCTTCTCTCCATGATTATCAAATAACCAAACTCCTTTTGCACTAGAAATTTCTGGAAAGTTTTCCCATTCGGACATTTGCGTGTTGGGATGCCAGACATTACTTTTCATGTACTGAGTAATTTTGCATTATTAATAATAGTTAACTTGAAAAAAAATACTAGTTAACGCTTAATTATAGAATAAATCAAAAAACTATTAATGAATTCTACAGAAGAAGTGATTCAAAATTGTAAAAATAGTGTCTTAAATAATAAACAAATTAGTAAAACAGATGCAAAAACGCTATTTCAAACAAAAGACAATTTTCTAAAAAACTTGTCTGACGCAGCAAATGAAATTACTCGATTTTATCAAGGTAAGAAAATTGATATAGAACAATTAACAAATATTAAAAAAAATTATTGTAGTGAAGATTGTTCATTTTGTAGCCAATCAGCATTTTTTAATACAAAAATTGATGATTATAAACTTCAACCAGCAGAAGAAATTGTTGATCAGGCTAAAACAGCAAAAAATAATGGGGCAGATTCTTTTTGTTTAGTTGCTGCATGGCGAGAGCCTTCTGATGATGATTTTCAGACTGTTTGTGATATAATTGAAGAAATTAATTCTAAAGTTGGAATAAGCTTAGAATGTAGTCTTGGTTTTCTGACCATTGAGCAAGCAAAAAAATTAAAATTACTAAATGTTAAACGATATAATCATAATTTAGAAACATCCAGAACAAAGTTTCCTGAAATTTGTACTACACATACATTCGATGATAGAATAAACACACTAAAAATTGCTAGACAGGCAGGATTAGAGCTTTGCACAGGTGGAATCATAGGTATTGGAGAAACAAAAAAACAACGTGAGGAATTCATTTTAGAGGTTGCAGAATTAAATCCTGAAGAAGTTACAATAAATCTACTAGTACCATTTCCTGGAACCCCACTTGAATTTCAGAAACAATTAGAATTAGAAGAAATCTTAAGAGTTTTTGCTGTTTTAAGATTCCTTCTCCCAAGATCAATAATTAAAATTTCAGGAGGAAGAGAAGTAAATCTAAACGATGATGGAAAAGAATTGCTTCTAAGTGGTGCAAATGGAATTATTAGTGCTGGATATCTTACTTTGGGTGGTAATTCTATGAATAAAGATAGTAAAATGATAAAAGAGATGGATCTTGAAACATAAACTTGAATTCATTAAGGCCGAGCTAAATAAATTAAAAAATGATAATCTGTTTAGGGAATTACAAAATACAACAGTCAATAAACAATATATTCATAGTAAAAGTAAAAAATTACTAAATCTATCATCAAATGATTATTTGGGTTTGAATGTAGGTAATTTACATTTTAAACAATTTCAGTCAAGTTCACGTTCTGTAACAGGTAACGATAACAAATTTTTAGAGTTAGAAAAAAAACTTTCAAAACACAAGTCACAAGAAAAAAGTCTTGTATATCCTACAGGTTATATGGCAAATTTGGGTGCAATATCAACAATTATTGAAAAACATAATACAATTTTTAGTGATGAGCTGAATCATGCTAGTATTATAGAAGCATGTAGATTAGCATCAGCAAAAATAAAAATTTACAAACATAATGATATGCATGATCTAGAATCTAAAATAAAAAAAACAAAAGGTAAAAAATTCATAATTACTGAAGGAGTTTTTAGTATGGATGGAGATTTAGCAAAAATAAAAGAAATTACTGAAATTTCCTCAAAACATGATATTATAACAATATTAGATGACGCGCACGGTGATTTTGTTTTTGGTCAAGATGGAAAAGGTACGGCTGAGCAATTTGGAGTTGGTAAGAAAATTGATCTGTATATCAGTAGTCTTAGTAAGGGGTTAGGTAGTTTTGGTGGATATATTTCAGCACAAAAAAATATAATTGAACTATGTATTAATCGATCAAAATCATTCATTTACACATCTGCATTACCATCACCAATTATTGAATTTACTTTGAAAAGATTTAATGCAAATAGGGAACAAAGAAGGAAAAAACTTTGGTCCAACATCAAATTATTTCATAATGGATTAAAACAAATTGGATATGATGTAAAATCAGATAGTCAAATAGTTCCAATAATCATTGGAGAGTCAAAAAAAACGCTTGATGTTGGAAAATTTATGTTAAAAAATGGTATTTTTGCACAACCCATTCGTTATCCAACAGTCAAAAAAAATAGTGCTAGAATAAGATTTTCGATAACAGCATGGCACACTAAAAAACAAATCAATGATACACTTTCAATATTAGAAAAATGTAATAAAAAATTTAAAATATTTTAATTATCTGTGAGCATCTATTCCAACTGGTCCTGCTGGTGAACCAACAATAGCAGCTACTGCAAGAATAATTGCTAATGAAATACCAACAATCACAAACCTCATGTTCATATTATACGCCACTTTATCTCGAATAAAAAGTAAGTGATAGAGTAAACAAGATTATTAATTCAACAAAAAGAAAATATACTATGAATGAAGTTACAATTTTTGTTGCATTTATTGCAGGTTTAGGATCATTTTTTGCACCATGTATTTTACCAATTGTTCCAGCATTTTTAGCATACATTTCTGGTACAACAATATCAGATTTGACAAAATCAAATCAGTCATCAAAAATTTTTATTAATAAATCTAATGTTATGCTGAATACAATATTTTTTGTCTTAGGATTCTCTATTGTATTTTCTGTAATAGGTGTAACAATAAATTCAACATTTGCAACAAACACATTGGGTTTAATTTCAAATTTTAGTCAGATAGGTGGAGTTATTATTATTGGATTTGGTACATTTATGATATTAAGTTCAAAAATTAATAAACTAAATTTTGAACGGAAGATTTTCCCAACTAAATCTGGTGCCAGTTTCCCATTATCATTTATTTTTGGACTTGCCTTTGCAGGTGGTTGGACACCATGTGTTGGACCAATTTTAGGTTCAATCTTAACTCTTGCTGCTACAACACCAAGTATTTCTTTTAATCTACTTCTTGCTTATTCCTTGGGATTAGGAATACCATTCATAATAATGGGGGGTCTAATTACACAGGCAACCAAATTTGTATCACGTATTAGTCGTCATTTAAAATATGCCACTGTGATTCTTGGTGCACTTATAATATTTTTAGGAATTCTTGTTTTTACAAATCAATTAGCAATTATAGCTAGTTTTCCACTTCTAAATGACTTCTTGATACTTTGATAAACAATGAAAACCGAAGTAAAAACTGGGATAATACTTGGAATAATAATTCTAGTTGGTTTAACATCATTGTATTTATTTTACGCTGAAATTGATCTTAAAAAAAATACAACTAATCAAATAAACACACAAGATAAAAATCTGCTCAAGAAATCACCGGAATTAAAAGGAATGACAGGACTGATTAATACATCAGAAAAAGAACTAGAGGAATTAATTCATGGTAACGTAGTACTCTATGATTTTTGGACATACAGTTGTATCAATTGTATCCGAACACTTCCATACATTACAGCATGGGATGAAAAATACAGAGACCAAGGACTAGTAATTATTGGCATACATACACCGGAATTTGAATTTGAAAAAAAATATAATAATGTATTAACCGCTGTAAAAAAATTTGGTGTTGATTATCCAGTTATTTTAGATAATAATAAAGAAATCTGGGATTCCTTTGAAAACAGATATTGGCCTAGAAAGTATATTGCTGACAATGAAGGTTATATTAGATTTGATCATATTGGTGAAGGTGCATACAAAGAAACAGAACTAGTAATTCAAGAACTATTGCAAGAAAATAATACAAAAATTAACATGAATGATACGGTAAAAATTGAAGAGTATAAACACTCATCACTAAGAACTCCAGAATTATACTTTGGATATGAATTTGCAAGTGGACGAAATCAACTTGGTAATGCTGAAGGTTTTCAAACAGATACAATAGTTGATTACGAATTACCAAAAGACCTTTCTAAGCATTATTTCTATTTGGATGGAACATGGCAAAATAATAAAGATGGAATGAAATTAATTTCAGAAACTGGAAAGATTGTTTTAAAATATAATGCAAAACAACTTAACATAGTTGCTGCAGGTAATGCTGAACTAGAAATTTTAATTGATAATGCTAAAATAACAAAACACATTTCTGGTGAAGATATAGTAAATGGTAAAATTATGATTTCTGAGCCACGATTATACAATGTTATAGAATCATTAGAAGGAGAAACCCATACAATAACCATTAAGATTACTGGGCTAGATTTCGAAATTTTTACATTTACATTTGGCTAAAATAGGTTAATTATGAATGAATTTTTAATTTTGTAATAAAATTTAGGTAATTAGATCACTTTTTTTTAGTTTGAATAAGAAAAATCAATTTACAGACTATATTTTGATGGTTTCATTATCTGGTACATGGAATGCAATGAAAAATAGTGATTCATTATCCCAAAAATTTATGGGTAAAATGAAACCAGAAGCACCATTAAAAAATAGACTTGATACTGCACAAAAAAAATTACAACTACAAATATCTAGATTAGGAGAAATTGATAATAAATTAAAAAGTAAGCATGATATAATTTTTGCAAAAATTGTTACTGCAAAAAAATCTAATGATGAAACGTATGCAAAAGTTTTTGCAAATGAACTAGCTGAAATCAGGAAAATGAAAAATATGGTAGGTGGAGCAAAATTATCTATGGAGCAAGTTCAATTAAGACTAAACACAGTTTCAGAGTTAGGCGATGTAGTAGTTACATTAAGTCCTTGCATGTCATTAATCAAAGGTCTAAGTACATCATTAGGAGATATGATGCCAAGTGTTGCATCATCAATGCAGGATCTAAATACTGTGTTAGGTGACATTGTTACAGGTTCGTCAGTTACACATGATGGATCGATGGTAATTACAGGGCCATCAAATTCTGATGCAGTATCAATATTAGAAGAAGCTCAGGCTGTTGTTGAAGGCAACATAAGAAGTAGTATGCCGGAACCACCAGTCACAACTATAGATTCAATTCTTGCAGAAAAAGAAAATCCTATTTAGATTTTTTTTTACTAATTTGAACTAGGATTTTTTTTATTCGTGATATTGTCGGGTAACTATAACCACGTCTACGGTAATTTGCAATCATCATCTTCCAATTCTTTAACCTCCAGATTGCCTGTTCAGAAGTTACTGAATGAATTTCTTTTTGTACTATGCTTTTTCTGCCTACTTTAAGTATTCCAGAATCTTTTGCATGCCAACGATTCCTTGCAAATTTGAGACCGAGTAAAATTTCTTTAGTCGGCATTTCATTAAAATAATTTTTAATCTCTTTAATTTCTGATTCAGAAAACTGACCAATTATAGTAAATGATTTTTTTGTAGACATGAAAAATATTGAATCTTCTGAAATAATAGAAATATGCTAAATTAGATTCAACAATTCACATTGTGAATTAACAGCCAAAGAAACTAAAAAAAGAGTGTTTACATGCTGTGTTATAGATCCCAAATCCAAATATTACAATCGCACATAAGGCGAGAGGAATAATTACCGCTTTTTCCTTGTATCCCATATCAAAATTAATAGCAAAATGTTAAATTAACCATTCGAATCTTTTTCATTACAATGATGCCATCTCAACAAGGTTATGACCGTGCCATTACTGTTTTTTCTCCAGATGGTAGATTATATCAAGTAGAATATGCTATTGAGACGGTAAAAAGAGGGGCTTTAGCAATAGGAATTAAATCAAAAGATGGTGTAATAATTGCAGTTGAAGAAAAACCAAGAAGATTACAAATTTCAACTACCCCACAAAAAATATTTCAAGTAGATTATCATGTTGGAGCTGCAGCAGCAGGATATATTCCAGATGCACGTGCACAAGTAGATAATGCAAGATTTTTTTCTCAAAGTAACAAATTAGTTTATGATGAACCGGTAGAAGTTGAAACAGTTGCTAAGCATTTAGCAGATCAATGTCAGCAATATACTCAATATGCAGGAGCCAGACCATTAGGTGTCTCATTGATAATTGGTGGTGTGGATAACTCTGGTAGTGTATTATATCTGACAGACCCAAGTGGCGCATACGTTATGTATAATGCAATAGCAATTGGTGCAAACTCTGATACTGCGACAGAATTTCTTGAAAAAAACTACTCCTCTGATTTAACATTAGATGATGCAAAAACATTAGCAGTTGCAGTGATTAATCTTGGAAGTGATTATAAAGAAAGTTCAAAAAATATAAAAATGTCACAAATAAGTTCAGACACTAAATTATTTGAATTCATAAATGAAGAAGAAATTAAAAAAATTACAGATAATGCATTAGCAAAATATCCACCTCAGGATAAATAACATTAAAATTTTATATTTTATATAATTTACAATAATATGAAACTTGCAATAGCATTACCAGACTCATCATTAAATGATGAAAAAACATTAGAAAATAAAACTAGAAAAATTGCAATAATTGCTAGAGCATGTGGAATTTTTAAAGTAGATGAAATTATAATTTACAAAGATGGTAAAGAGAATGAACAAGATTCAAAATTAATGCATATGATTTTTAAATATCTATCTACCCCACAGTATTTTAGAAGACGGATTTTTCCAAAATCAAACTTACTAAAATTTGCAGGACTACTACCTCCATTAAAAACACCAAATCAAACTGGTACATCATATAGTAATGAGATTAAAATTGGTGATTTTAGAGAAGGGCTGGTATTAGCTGTAAAAGGAAAAAAAGTCATTGATGTAGGAATCAATCAATTAATTCCATATAATGGGAAGCAAAGTATTGGTAAAAAAATTATTGTATTAATTAAAAATATACAGCCAGATTTTATAATCAAGGAAGTTTCAAAGGATGAAATACCATATTATTGGTGTTACAGTATTAAACAAAGTGGAAATCTGTTTACAGTTCTAACAAATTGGAGTGGGTCAAAAATTCTAACTAGTAGAAAATCAAAAAATCTAAACCACTTGAAAATTGATGAAATAAAAAAATCTAATCAGCCAATTTTGCTAGTTTTTGGTTCAACAAAAAAAGGTATACATGATATTTTAGGTAATAAAATTAATAATCTAAATAATGCAAAAAGTGCAAATTTTTTCCCAAAACAAGGTACAGAAACTGTGAGATTAGAAGAGGCAATTTTAGGTTGTCTTGCAATATTAAATCCCAAACTAAATTTCGAATAAAATAAATTTAAAAAAAAATACGAGAATTTTATGAAGAAGCAGAAAAATTTTTTAATTCTGGCTATTTTATTGGGGTTAGCTGGAATTGCAATAGGTTCTGCAACTATATTTTCATTACTTTCGCAATTTATAGGTGAATAGGAAATTTTTCCAGAAAAATCTAGAATTTATTGAAAATTCTCTTAATTTATTAAACGGTTAACGACTTTTTTCGATTATCGATGGGACATAGAAAACATAGTCAACCAAGAAGAGGAAGTATGGCATATTCTCCTAGGGGACGTGCCAAAAGCATGGAAGCCAGAATTCGTGCTTGGCCCGAAATTAACTCAAATGAGCCTAGATTATTAGCTCATGCAGGTTTCAAAGCTGGATGCGTACAGATTGTTAGTATTGATGATCATGCAGATACTCCAAATCATGGAAAACAACTGGTTACTATTGGAACAGTGATTGCAACCCCACCATTTGTTGTTATTGGAATTAGAGGTTATACTAAAGATGTAAATGGATTTCAGGCGGCTTTTGATGTCTATACAAAAGATACTCCAAAAAATATCGAAAAAGCGTTCAAAGTAAAAGTTAATGATGACGACATGGAAAATGCAGAAAAAACACTTGGGAAAATTAAACAAATTTTTGCAATTGTTGCCGTTACTCCAAAATTAGTAGGGCTAGAACAAAAAAAACCATACATATTTGAAATTGCAGTTAAGGGTGGAGATACATCAGCACAATTTACATTTGTAAAAGAATTACTTGGTAAAGAAGTTAAGATTGATCAAGTGTTTGAAAGTGGCTCAATAGTAGATGCAGCCGCAATTACAAAAGGGAAGGGATGGCAAGGTGTAATTTACAGATGGGGTGTAAAAAGAAAACAACATAAATCAAGAAAGACCGTAAGAGAAGTTGGTTCCTTAGGACCGATATCACCACAAAGTGTAATGTACACAGTTCCAAGAGCAGGACAAACTGGATTCCATCAAAGAGTAGAATATGATAAACGAATAATGATTATGAGTAACACTGAAAAAAATGAATTTAAAATTAATCCAGATGGTGGGTACAAACATTTTGGAAATGTAGATGGAGATTTTGTTATTGTAAAGGGCTCAGTACCTGGAACATATAGAAGATTAATTAAATTAAGAAAGCAAATTCGTAATGAGCAAAAAAAAATTCTTAAACCAAATATTCTTGAGGTAGTGCTCCCATAATGAAAGTAAATACATTATCAATTGATGGAAAAAAAGATGGGCAAATAGAATTACCAGGTATATTTGAAACATCTATTAGAAGAGATATCATACACAAGGCTTACATTAATTTAGAATCACATGGTTTTCAAAAACATTCAACACATCCAACCGCAGGACAGGATGTTGTTGCAGATTCTAATGATCCACCAACTGGAAGGGGTATTTCTAGAATTGCTAGAATGAAAGGTGGTGGTGGTGGTAGAGAGGGTCAAGCTGGTGAAGTAGCATCAATTAGAGGTGGTAGGCAAGCACACCCTCCAAAAGCAGAGAAAGTTATTTTTAAAAAGATTAACAAAAAAGAAAATAAACTTGCATTATGCTCAGCAATCGCTGCAACTAGATCTAAAGAATTAATTTTGCAAAGAGGACATAAAATTGAAAAAATTGAATCATTTCCACTTGTTATATCAGATGAGATAGAAGCAGTACTACAGACCAGTAAAATGATAAAAATTTTAGAAGACTTGAATCTAATTCAAGATGTAAGACGTTTAGAAAATAGAAAGCGACGTTCAGGAAAAGTGGTATTACGTGGAAGAACAAGAAAAACAGGCAAAAGTGTACTTTTTGTCTTAGCAGATTCAAAAAATGTCAAAAATGCATGCTCATCAATACCGGGTGTTGATTCATGTTCAGTAAAAGATCTGAGTGTTTTAGATTTAGCACCAGGTTCAGATTTGATTAGACTTGTAGTATATTCAAAAAAGGCAATTGAAGAGATTTCAAAAATAAAATCCAGGCATCTGGAATTAATGGTGACGTTAAGTTGAATGTAGAAGAAGCAACAAAAATTGTAATTAGACCATATATTACAGAAAAGACATTTGCATTGGTAGAAAATGAACAAAAAATAGTCTTTTTAGTTAACAAAGAATCAACAAAGCCCAAAATTATTGAAGCTGTAAAGACTCTATATAATGAAAATGCCATACAAGTTGAAACTGCACGTACAATTTACGGTAAAAAGGCATTTGTAAAGTTTGATTCTTCAGATAAAGCAAGAGATCTAGCTACAAAAATAGGAATGCTATAAATTGGTTCTAAAAAACAAAAAAATACAAATGGAGCAAAAAATTGGTTAAAAAATTTGATTATAGAGGAATGTCAGTAGAAGAATTACAAAAAATACCTAATGATAAATTATTTGAGATCTTAAACTCTAGACAAAGACGTTCATTAAAACGAGGTCTTTCGGATAACAAGAAAAAACTTGTGGGTGAAATAAAAGCCACAAAGGAAGGCACCAATAAAAATCCAATAAAAACACATCAGCGCGATATCATAGTTTTACCATACATGGTAGGTGTGACATTAAATGTATATTCAGGTAAAGAATTTACACCAATAACACTTTCTGCAGAAATGATTGGTCATTACATAGGAGAATATGTTATTACAAATAAACGAGTCAGTCATGGTGCACCTGGTGTAGGTTCATCGAGATCAAGTTTGTATGTACCACTAAAGTGATTAAAATGGGAAGATATAGTTACGCGTTTCAAAATTACGACTCAACAAAACATGTAAGAGCTTCTATGAGAGAAAAGAAAATTTCACATAAACATGCACGAGAAATTACTGTTGCAATAAAGGGTCTAACTATTGAGAAAGCAAGAGATTATTTGCAAAGTGTTGTAGAGCATAAAAGATGCATTCCTTTTAGAAGGTATAATAATCAGGTTGGTCACAGAAGTGACCCCGGAGTAATGTCAGGTAGATACCCTCAAAAAGCAGCAACTGAAGTTTTAAAACTACTAGACAATTTAGAATCTAATGCTGAATACAAAGGAATGGATTTGGACAGATTAAAAATTATTAATGCCACTATGCAAAAAGGAGTTACAATAAAACGATTTATTCCAAGAGCACAAGGTCGTGCAACTGCAAAAAATGATGTAATGACACACATGGAACTTGTGGCACAGGAGTTATAATTTTGTCATCAGTAAAAAACGTAATTAAAGACAATTATAACGCAATGCTCATAAATGATTTTTTACGTAAAAAAATTAAGGATTCAGGATTTTCCAACGTAGAAATATCAAAAAATCCAACTGGTACACGAGTTACATTGTACGTTACACGTCCAGGTATTGTAATAGGAAGAAAAGGAAGTGGAATAAAAGAATTAACAGAACTTTTAGAGAAAAAGTTTGGCTTAAAAAATCCACAGATTGCAGTAGAAGAAATTCAAAAACCAGAATTGTCACCTAATGTCATGTGTAATAGAATGGCATCACATCTTGAACGTGGTACTGCATTTAGACGAGCAACTATGTGGACAATGCAACAAATTATGGAAAATGGTGCAATGGGTACCCAAATAACAATTTCAGGAAAGCTTAGAGGTGACAGGTCAGCATTTGAAAAACACAGTGCAGGAATATTACCAAGAGCAGGGCATCATGCAGATGTAGTTGTTTCTGAAGATATTGTACATGTTGAAACAGCCATGGGATTAATTGGAGTGAGAATAAGAATTGCCATAAAAGAGAAACTTATTCCAGAGTTTGAACTCAAGGGAAAAAGTAAAGAAATGCTGGCAAAAGAGGCCCAGGTAAAACAAGATGAAGATGAACTTGCTGCAAAAGCGGAAACAGAATCAGAGTTAATTGTATTAGAAGAAGAAAAAATTAAGGAGATTGTAAGTATGGAAGAGGAAGAGGAGGAACTAAAATAATGTCAAAACTAAGAATGAAAGCAGTAAGGCAATTAAATGAAAAAGATCTGAAAGGTAGAATTATTGAGATGAGAACTGATCTATCAAAACTTGAGGTAGAAAATGCTAAAGGAACTCTACGAAAAGAGTCAGGTAAAATAAAACCATTAAAAAGAGACATTGCAAGACTTCTTACAAGATTAAATGAGATGAATAAAAAATGAAAATACTAGATACGCCAATATATGAACTTGTAGGATTACAAACAAGAATTTCTCATTCCAAAAATAAACAATTAGTTGGTTTGAATGGAAAAACTATTCTGGAAACAAAAAACATGCTACTGATAAAAACAGAAAATGGGGAAAAAGAAATTCCAAAGTCAATATGTGAATTTGTTTTTAACTATAATGAAAAAGAGATTAAAATAAATGGCTCTAATTTATCAAAAAGATCACATGAAAGATTGGAGAGTTTATCATGACTAGAAATATAGGAATGAAAGTTCCAACACCAAAAGATGAAGCTGACGATGGGGACCAAAAGAATCCTTTTAATGGTACATTGTCTGTTCGCGGAAAATTATTTCAAGGTAAAGTAGTAAAAGCAAAGGCAAAAAACACAGTTGTGTTACAAAAAGAAATACCAACATATTTCAAGAAATTTAAAAGATACGCAAGAAATAAGAATTCAATCCATGCTCATGTCCCATCTAATATAGAAGTAAAGGAAGGTGACATAGTGGTTGCAGCAGAATGTAGACCATTATCCAAATCAGTTTCATTTGTTGTAGTGGAGGTTAAAGCATAATGGGTGGTGCACGTTCTAAAGCATCCAAAGGAGTAGTTGACTTTAGACCATATGTTACAAGATCAATACCTGTAGGGGCACAAATTGTCTGTGCAGATAACACTGGTGCAAAAATTATAGAGATTGTAAATGTACATAAATACAAAACAAGGGTTTCTAGATTACCTGCTGCTGCAGTAGGAGATTTCTGTAATGTTGTAGTTAAGAAAGGACCTGCAGAATTACGAAAACAGGTTTATGGTGCAGTGATTATAAGACAAAAATATGCAATAAATCGTCTTAATGGTATACGTGTTCAATTTGAAGACAACGCAGGAGTTTTAATTACGCCTGAAGGAGAGGTAAAAGGAACAGACATCAAAGGACCTGTAGCAGCTGAAGCAACAGAAAAATGGCCTAGGGTAGCAAATTTGGCTTCAATGGTGGTATAACATGAATGGTACAAAAATGAGAAATCGTCAAATTTATTATGCAACACATAAAACTGCAAGTTCCCAACTTTCAGGTTCATTATCAAAAGAACTAAGAAAAAAATATGGAAAGAGGAGTATTAGAATAGTTGAAGGTGACACAGTTAAAGTAATTCGTGGTGAATTTAGCGGTGTTGATGGTAAAGTCACAAAGATTTCATTGGCAAATACTGGTGTAAATATTGAAGGTGTAAAAAAGGATAAAATAAAAGGTGACAAATTTGATGTGTATATCAATACAACAAATATCATGATTACCGGACTTAACAGTAGTGATAAATGGCGAATGAACAAATTAGAAGGTAAAAAACCAAGAACTGAAAGAATCACTGAATCAAAAACAAAAGTTGATAAAAAAGAGGAAAAATTAAAAGTAAAACTGTCCAAAGAAGAGAAATTAAATGAAGACACTAAAACAAAAAAGAAGGAGGAAAATTAATTGGTGAAAATTGCTGGCAGTAAAAAATTAAAAAGACAAATGGCTCCAACTTTTTGGGGGATTACTCGTAAAGAAAAAAGATTTGTTGTGACAGTAAAACCTGGCTCACATAAAAAAGATTTTGCTATACCTACAGCAGTTTTCTTACGAGACGTGTTAAAAATTGTTTCAGATCTTAGAGAGGCAAAATTTACAATATATGGTGGTAAGGTTTCAGTAGATGGAGTAAAAATAAAATCATTACATCATGGAATCGGTTTAATGGATGTGATAGAATTAGATGGTGTAAAAGAAATTTATAGACTAGTACCATTAGATGGTATAGTACTCAAACCAATAATAATTCCAGAATCAGAAAAAACAAAAAAACTAGTTACTGTTACATCAAAAAATACAATTAAAAATGGAAAAACACAAATTGGATTCCACGATGGTCGTTCTTTAATTGATGATACTGAAGTAAGTGTTGGTGATACGTGCGTAATGCAAGTTCCTGAACAAAATATCCTAGAAGTGATAAAATTAGAAAGTGGTTCACAGGGACTGATTACACAAGGAACTAACGCAGGGCAAATTGGAATAATTAAAAATATTAAAGAGGGTACATTTATTCTTCCAAAAAGAGTTGATATTTCAATAGGAGAAAAACAAATAGAAATTCCTGCAACACTCATAATGCCAATCGGTAAAGAAAAAGAAGCAATACAAATTAGATGATAAAATGAGTCAACAAACCGAAAATATAATGAAAGCTATTCGACTTGAAAAGGTTGTGCTTAACATGGGTGTCGGAAAATCAGGAGATGCCATAGAAGTTGCTAAAAAGGCATTGGATCAAATATCTGGTAAAAAATCAAATTCACGAAATGCAAAAAAAGCACAGCGGGATTGGGGTGTTAGAAAAAATGAACCAATTGGTGTGGCAGTAACTGTAAGAAATGATGATGCTAAAGAATTGCTAAAAAAATTATTTGAGGCAAAAGGAAATACAGTCAAAGGAAAGTCAATTGACAGTCAAGGTAACCTGTCGTTTGGAATTTTAGAGCATATAGATATCCCAGGAATAAAATATGATCCAAAAATTGGAATTTTGGGATTAAATGTCACAGTAAATCTGACACGCCCTGGTTATCGAATTAGACTTAGAAGTAAACACAAAGCTAAGATAGGAAAAACACATAAAATTACAACCAATGATGCAAAAGATTATCTAACTAAAGAATTTGGAGTGAGCGTTAACTAATGAAAGATAGATCGTTTGGAGATCGTGGCACTGGATTTTCAGAAAGAAAAATGAAAAATTTTGGACGTGGTTCCAGATGGTGCAAAAGATGTGGATGCTATACATCATGTATTAAGAAATATGATTTAGAATTATGCAGGCAATGTTTCAGAGAAGTTGCAAACTCATTGGGATTCAAAAAATATAGGTGATAAAAATGCCAGCGATGAATGTACTAGCAAACTTATTTGTTACTTTGGATAATACAGAATCCAGAAGAAAGGATGAATGTATTGTGGTTCCCACATCAAAACTTGCTATTCAAGTTTTAGACACATTAAAAAAAGATGGATACATTAATGATTTTGAACATATAGAAGACAATAGAGGAGGTAAATTCAAAGTTAAGTTATTTGCCAAAATTTCAAAATGTGGTTCAATTTCACCCAGATTTAAAGTAAAAAAAACAGAATATACAAAATGGGAACAGCAGTTTTTGCCATCATACTCTAGAGGAATGCTGCTTGTTACCACAAACCAAGGTGTAATGTCACATCACGAAGCAGTAAACAAAGGACTAGGAGGATTCTTGATAGGATATGTCTACTAAGCAATTAGATAAATTTAAAGAGGAATTAGATATTCCAGACAATGTTCAGGTTACATACAAATCAAACATGTTACAAGTAAGTGGCCCATTAGGTAAAACATACAAATCATTCAAAAAAATTCCTGTTGATATTACAATTGGTGAAGGAAAAATTATGTTAAAAGCAACAGGTACAAGAAATAAGGACTTTGCTATAATGCGAACCGCAAAATCAATTATACGAAATATTTGTGAAGGTGTGATTGAAGGATATACAATTAAGATGAAAATAGTTTTTTCACATTTTCCTATTACAGTAAAAGTTAATGAGAAAAATGTTCTGATAGAAAATTTTCAAGGCGAGCGCGCCCCAAGAGTTACAAAAATCTGGGGAGGTACAAAAGTAGTTCCAAAAGGTGATGATGTGATTATTACTGGGCATGTTTTAACAGATGTGACACAAACAGCTGCAGAAATTGAAACTGGTTCTAGAGTAAAAAATAAAGATCATCGTGTATTTTTAGATGGGATTTATAAATTTGAAAAAACAAAAGGGATCGAAAAATAACCACTGAGATTTTCCTTGCCAATAGACCCTGAATTTAAAGAGCAGACAGAGAAATTAATCATTGATACATTAACCCTTTACAAAAATGCAGGTGCATCCCCTAGAATAAATGATGTCTGGAAATGTGAAAATACAGGGGATTTCTTATGTGGTTTTTTTGTAGGTGAAATGGTTGGTTCGGCATTAAGTGCATTTCAAATATTTCATAAAAGAGAGCCTACACCAGCAGAACATATGGAAATTGTTGAAATTGTTGAAAATCATACAAGTGAGATAATTGATTTTTTTTCTAAATTTAATTAAATGGTAGAAATCGAACAAATGGGAAGGATTAAATCATATTTTACTAGGTTTTAATTTGAGCCGCCCTAGCTCAGCGTGGTAGAGCGTTCGACTGTTAATCGATTGGTCATCAGTTCAAGTCTGATGGGCGGCGCCTTTCTATTACCAAGAAATTCTGGATGATTTCATGTAACTAGTTAGTGTATATCGTTAGACAGTAGCGATCTAATACATGATCGATTAATTGTAATAATGCAGGAGGTCTACATTGGCCAGAACTAGAAGAGCGAATCGATATTGCGTTGATTGTGGTGCCAGATTAGTATACTATCCAAGGTTATCAAACCCTAAAGCCCCAAATGAACATAGGGTTTTAGTTTATGCTTGCCCAGATTGCACTGATGATTTTGAAAAACCAAAGATGTTTTCAATTAGACGAAACATTGTTGAAGAGCCACTAGAAACTGTAGAAATTGAAATTAATCAGATAAGAAAAAAGATTGGAAAAAATAAATAGTCTAAAAAATGGAATCTTAGCAATTGGAACCAAATTATAATGAGAATATTAGAAGTAGATGGTGGTATTTAGTACCAATCTTGTTTGGTTTAGTAGGAGGCGTTATTGGATACTTTGCATTAAGAAAAGATGATCCAAAGAAAGCACAAAACTGTCTTATACTTGGTGGAATTCTAACAATAATTAACATTGTAGTATCAATTTCCTTATCGGCAATTGTTCCATATGAACAGGGTTTTGATATTGTGCGTTGAATATTTCTAAACTCGAGTTTAGAAATATTGTTGATCTAAACGTGTCAAACATCTTATACTGTGAAGACACCTGTCCATTATGCCAAGTCTAAGAGATAATGTTGAAAGGTGGTTAATACATGAAAATTATCCTGTCAATAAAATACAATCAGGTGATGATACATTCAAATTTATAATAAAAAATGGTGACGGCCTAGGAAACAACATTGAAGTTTTTGAACCAAAACAACAAGAAGGAATACTAGTGGTTGGGGTAAAAGTTGAACTAAAAACTAAACTGATCAGAAGATTTTTAGAATTAAGTGAAAGTGAACAGGAAAAACTCAAATCAAAAATATCAGATTATTGTTATTCGATAAAAGCAATTCATAAATTTCTTGATGAAGATGGTAAAAAAAAGGCTGGAATTTATATTGTTTTAGACAAACAAGAGCAACTAAACCAGGCATTTTTTATGAAAACTTTAGAAAGTATTATTGAAATGAGTGAACAAACAAATCGTTTTTTGATCAAAACATTTTAGGCATATTTTCTCATTTACTCATAAAAGCTAAACCCCCTTGATATCAATTTGAATTTACGAATAACTCGTTTTTTCAGAAATGCCAAAAAACAGGGGGGGTTTAACATTTGTTCGTATATACAATAAACAAAGATCAAACCAGGGTGATCAGTAGTTAAATGATCATATTTCATTATTAGTTAGGAATAAACGCTCAACCCCCACATTTTTACCTATTTTACAACAACTAACAAGAAAATAATCCAGGTAATGATCACATCAAAAGTTAATGGATATTAGAATTTTGGAATGTTTTTTAGTTTGTCACTTGAAAAAATACCATCTTATCTGTGTCTGGATGCATGCCATTA
>Ga0206683_10000739_pt1 | contig 23304 bp, 26 predicted proteins | sample M280m12015metaG_FD_155483 | JGI IMG/M metagenome (GOLD analysis project Ga0206683, IMG submission 155483) | Ammonia-oxidizing marine archaeal communities from Monterey Bay, California, United States - M2 80m 12015 | ecosystem: Environmental > Aquatic > Marine > Intertidal zone | place: USA...
TTTCCAAAAAAAAAAAATAAAAAATCCGCCCTAATTTTTGGCTTCTCCCTATCCCATGTATTTTTTTAGGGGGTAGTCCCTGCTGTGCCATGGGATTCTATTTACCCGCATTATCAAAGGGTGCTATTACGGCGCAAAACGTCAACAGGAGCGTAACGACCCTGCTATTCGGATGATAATAGAATACAGGTATTAGCACATGGGCTATTACGGCGTAAAAAATCTCTAACCCTACCTTTTTAGCAGGTGTATACGAGGGATTACGAATATTCTTAGGTAATATGATAATAACAGGGATTAATTAAATGGAGTATATAGACTCCATGGTACATTATAATGCAAAAGGAGCGAACGGGTCGTTTTGATACTACAGTAAGTTACGGGTTCTGGTTCTGCTGTCGCGATTTATTTAACTGTTTGGTTTGTATTAAATGCTGTAAGGGTAATGGTGGTAGAGTCACAATTGTTTAAATATTAGGTATAACTTTTATGATGGTTTCATTCTTGTCGAGATCGTATTTACACATGACGCAAACATTGCTGGAACGTTTGAATTGCCAATCGTAGAGGTCAAAATTAATGTTTGCTTTGATGTAATGTCCATTGTTTGAGGTTGCACTGATGACATAGGTATTCTTAACTTGTAAAATATGCCCGTGATGCCAATGCATTCGTTTAATATGTTCGTACATCATGTTTCCGAGGGTTTGATTCATGTATTTACTGAATAGGTAATACTTTTCACCACAGTCTTCGTAAAGACGTTGCAAAGCTTTTCTGGGATCTTTTGGTATTGTGTGACCATTTAAGTACCAGTTCACTTCACGTCTTCCTATATCATTTACAAATTGTTTATTTACAATGACCGGACCCAAGCCCAGTATCCATAGAGTGATTTCTTCAGACATTGTATAAATATGAAATAGGATATTAATAAATGTATTTATTTAGTTTGTGTATATTTTTACATATTAATTTTGCAACTCTGGCACGAATGTTACAGGGATCTACGCCTATGAGTATAAACATGTCAAAGATAAACGCCTTGGAGTCTCCGCGGATTCTCTGTAGTTTTACTCTGTTGCGTTTGCTGTTCACGATGTTGGTTTGTTACAATAGTTTGGTACTTTCGTTTTTGTTTTATAGGGTATTGTTAATATCGTATTATGTATGGTTTATTGGTATCGTGATGTGGGCGTCTCCCTTTACATCGTGTAATTTTTCGTTCGCCTTTAAAATCATGGTGGTGATGACACTATATTGTATTGGATTATGTATAGAATTTCCAATACTAGCTCCTAATGTAATCTGGTGTGCCTATTGTCTGTACCTCACTTCGTGGTACCGGTGGTGTTTGCCCCTTTAAAAGTTGAGGGTTATTTCTCTGTAATTTCTAACACTGTCCGCTGTTGTAATATCTTCCAAAATATCGTATAATGATTGAGGATGCATGGAAGTATCTACATCCTTTGAGAGGACGCCGCCTTCTTTGAGCGCCTCGATACATATTTCCGAGCAGAACCACCTGGGATTAAAACCCCATGAGGTCATGGTATACGGTCCCGGTGCCCATCCAGTAGGTTGCAAAAAATACGACAAATAATTAAAATTTTCACCGACATGCGATTTGCAAAACTTGTAGGTTTCGTCATACTGCTTTTGTGTACAAGATAAAGCCCTAAAGCACCATTGTTTCCTACTGAACCGTTTCTGTGTCAAAAATATACTCCTCCCATAGTGAATTGAGCAAGCTTCCCCTTGAAGTACGTCCGCTTGGTGATTTGTATCTGGCGAAGGAAAAAATAATTCAACGTGTATTTTTGGATCTCTTTTTGATACCGGAGCAACTCTGGCTGCCATGGCATTCAACCAATGACGTTCCATGATCTCTTCGTCATTTTCTAAAAAACATACGTAGATGGATGGCATTTATATGAGTAAAATATGTATATTTATATTATTAATTATCTGTCTTCGTCACTATCCGAATTATATGCATTATCATTCATCGATTCCGAAGCCGAATGTTCTGATTCCGAATTGTACGCAAGGTTGGAGTTTCCAGTATCTGAAGAGGAATCATAAGAATATGCGTGCGAGTTTCCAGTATCTGAAGAGGAATCGTACGAGTATGCCGCATTGGAGTTTCCAGTGTCCGAAGCAGAGTCATAAGATACATTTATTTCGTCCGAAATCAAACGTTCCAACTCATCGTCGTCCATGGCTTCCATTTGGGCATCCAAATCATTCAATTCACCTTCACTAAAGGAATCGTAATCAAAGAAAGATTGCTTTTCCTGATAAGTAAACTTATCCGCCCCATTTTTCATTTTTTTAAACTTGGCTTTACCATCTTTCACAGTCACGTTATCATACAGGGGTTTAAACAATTTTTGAATGTCCTTTGCCGGAACACCGTACAAATAGGTTCCTATATCCCCTTCGAATTTGATATTTTCTGGTTGGTCATCATTCTCATCATTAAGCGTCCGTAGCGAAGGACACTTAAAATTATATTTTTGCAATTTTACAAGGTTGTAATGACCGGATACCCATTTGCTCCCCAAGGATACCAATATATCGTTTGTCATTTGGACTGTGAGGAATGTTTTTAATGTATCCAGAGTCATATCTTCGTCTACACTCTTACCCTTTGCTCCACCCTGAAACACTAGGTACAGTATTTTGAATATTTCTTTTGCGTTACCATTCGTATTATCCCTCAACAATTTTTTTAATGGCTTTATGCAACGGTTTTGAACCGCTGCTTCTTTCGCTTGTTTAGAGTCTGCTGTCCTAATATTACCGCCGACGACTCCGCTCGGTTGTCGAAACCAACTTGAGTATTGATAATCAAATAATAATTTGGCTAATTCCTGCTTTTCATCTATATCTGGATTCACAAATGGCTTCATATGTTTATCACCGAGGTGTAACATGGCATGCGCCAACATCCACTGATCGTTTAGTTTTAATCTAAGTTCTATTGAACTATCCTTGTTAAACATGACGGACATTTGTTTAATTTTCTTCGAGATTACATCTCCAGATAAGGGCGGCGTTATAATCATGTCGCCATTGGTCTGTGCATTTGTTGCCCATAGTTGTCGCCATTGAGCCACATTGTCTTGGGTTAGATCTCCTTGAATCTCTACTTTCTTATCCTTATAATACTTATCCGTTGAAACAAAAGACTCCGTTGCCCCGTAATCAATTAACTTAACTGTACCATTGTCCAGTGTCAAATTCTCAAGTTTTATATCACCGTGATAATATCCTAGTTTATGCAAATCTTTTACAGCCTTAATTGCAGATGTAATAATGCTTGAGATATTTTCAGGCGTAACATCTTTGCTAACTTTATCGTCGGAATCCGCCAATGGTTTACCACCATATTCAGATACAAGCAATTTCCCCTTCTCTTCGAATTTAAACGAATAATTTTCCCCACCAATGGTCAATACCGTTTTCCTCCCATCGTCATCGTAACCTTCTTGTTGTGGTAAGTAATACATTTTTGTAAGTTGTGTACTTTTAGCACGTTGCAATGTCTCGAAAAGTACCTCTTCAGCAGGACTTGGTTCCTCGGCGGGTTTCTGAACATAGAAGAGTATTTTACCATCTTCTTTAGTAGAAAGTGGATACCAATCTCCTATACTTAATTGTGGTCCTATATCCAACTGTGTTCCCAATAGTTTCTTTTGTGCTTCTTCCAATTCCGCCTGTGCCGCTTCTTGTTGACGCTGAAGCAACTCTTCCTCTTTTTCTCGCTCGAGACGCTGCTTTTCTGCCAATTCGGCAGCTTTTTGTCTAACTTCTTCTTGTTTCATTCTATCTCTCTCTTCTTGTTCTCTTTGGAGCTGATCTGTCCGATCCTGTGATTCTTGTCGCTTTAAAGCAAGTGCTTCCTCGTTCACTGTTTGATCTCGATCTCGTCTTTGTTGCTCTGCCAGCTTTTCGGCAGCGCTTAATGCCTCAACATCGTCTAAACTAACTCTGAATGTGTTGTCATCCGAATCTATAAGCAGAATAGTGCGATCTGAACTAACTGTAACTACACGATATATTTGGTCCAGGTACCGGACAAAATCATTGTAACTCTGGTTGACCTTAAAGAACTCGTCTCGAAGCATAATTCCCATCCTTTCCATGGTTTCAAACATGAACAATGGTATCGTGCAAACTTTGATTTCATTTTCAATGTATTGTTCCAAACCATCGTATTCGAATAGTGTAGTATTACCGTCAACGATAACCACTGGGTTTGAACCTTTAAAAGTGTAAACACCGGAGGATAGATTCTTTCTCACATTATCTTCAAGATCCAGTAACAAGGTATTGCATGCATTTAATTCTTCTTGTAATTTCTGCGTGGTATCTTCCTTTAAGAATGCCGCTTCGGTGTCTTCAAACAATTTGCGCTTTGATTCTGTAAGACCTAAAGAAGCAAAGGTAGCCTGGTTTTGACGCATTATCCAGTACAAGCCTTTGAATGTTATGATAGACTTCAATTGATCGGAATCACTCCTTCCAAGTTTATCCAATAGATCTTTTACAGCCTTAGGACCGACGCCATTTATAGAGGTTACCAAATCATCAAATTTAAAGTTTGCGACGAGTTTGCCTCGGAGACTTGCTATTTTTTGTTTCAAGGTGGCTATAAGTGCCGGTGTTATGTTACTCTGTTTTGTTTGAGTCACGGAAATAGTGGCACCGGCGGCGGATTGACGTTTTGGTAATCCTGGAACAGAAGGTACGGACACTGCAGTACCGGTATAAGCTTCTTCTTTATTACCTGAGAATGTCAACTCCTTAAGGTCAAACTGGGACATGTGCTTGTCGAGGGCTCTCTGAGTCCTATCTGCCCATAGTTTCCATATATTAAATCCAAATTGTTTGCCCAACGCCGGGCAAAGTGCCTCAAACACAGCTTCACTGTATACCCTACCCTTTAGAAGCCATTCCTTTTGGGTAAAGGTTCCACTTGCAATAACTTCACGCCTTACATTTGTGATTGGGTGATATGAAACGTCGGTGTAATTGTCGGTTACAGGAGGTAGAGAATCCGCCGCTGTAAATGCATTGTTAAACCTCAATCGGTTTACGTATCTGGAACTCTTACCATCTAGGAATCTACCCAGATCATGCTGTACGTCATTTTCTAAGCTGAGTCGTGAACGATTCTCCAAGCCACGTATTTTTGCCAGAACTCTCAACCCAGATTCTTTGATCGCACGGTGTAATCCAACTAATCCGGTTGGTGATCGCAAATCTCCCCACGGTGAAATAAACAATTGATTGAAATCCGAAGCTATTGCACCTTCAAATACCTTTGAATCTACAACAAATGTCATTGTCCTCCAAGCTTTGGGTTCTTGTTTTACAAGTTTAATCGGTGGAGGTGAAGGATGTAAAAATTGCACCAATTCCCTCCCAGAGGTGGGAGACAGTGGTTTCAGGTACTTGCCACTCACCAATTCTTTGCTGAGTAAATCATTGGGCATGACAACCTTCAACAACTTAACAATCTCGTCGCCTCGTTTTTCCAGTACGTCGTCTGCTTCTGCCCATGAACAATTGTATTGGACTCTACCATCAAATTCTTTTTGTTCATCTGGAGTTAAAGGTTCGGTTAGGGGTAAGCTGGGATCTCGTTTGTCTAATATCCGGCGTCGAATCTTATCTTGAGCACCTGCATCACATGGTCTTAGTTTATCCGAAAACGCTAGAAATGGAAAGGATTCAACCTTTGTGGAGATAACTAATTTCCCCTGGTATTTCTTGGCTTTGTCCTTCGTCCATCCTTTGGGTGGTCGTAATTCTACTTTGTATAATTTCAATCTATCCACTGACATTTATGGACATATTTTTTGTAATATATAATGGTTTTTCTCTGTTATAGGTATATATATCATATTGTGTATCCATAAATGTGCAAAGGTCTGTGTACTAGATCCAAAGATATGATAACAAAAGCCGATTGGCAAACCATGCGCATAAAAAAACCAACTAAATACCACTACATAATTTTCGCGACTGTATTGATAGTCCTGGCGGTCTATATGATAAAGGAGACAAACAAATCTGGAATTGAATACAATGGAAGCAAAACAATTTCAGAGGCTGCCATTGAAATTTCCGGAGTCGATTTCGTTTCCAACGAATTTCAAAAACGTTACAAATCCCTGGCAAGTTCCATGAAGAATCGATGCGGTGGCGTGTCCGAAGATGTAATGTTTGCCTTCCAATTTAATGCAAACGAACGTAGCCTGGACGACCATGTTTTCACCGTTTGTGATACCTACAAGGTATTTGGAAACGCAAAAATAATCCAAAAATCAGAGCAGAAGATCAAATGTACGGAGGAATTCAACGGTGAATTAAAGATGGTGGTACGCCCGAAGGAGGTACTGGTTCGCGCAATCGACATGGAGGAGTGGAAGGTGATAGAATACAGTAGTAAGAATCCTAAAGAATCCTGTATGTTACAGCACGGAATCGAAATTTTGGAATTAAACTGGTGATAGTATAAATATAATGTTTAATGGTTAATAAATGTCTTTGTATGCCAGTAAGAAAGCTATTGAAATTACCATTCGTTTGTTTACTGAGCTCCATGAATGCAAACATTGTGGTAAATTTTTCACTGAAATGGAGAATGTAGGGTGTTGGGATTGTCGGTATCATCCGGGTAAATTCGATTACAATACTGGTAAATACACCTGTTGCGGTGAAGAGTATCGTCGTCCTATGTTTCACCACCGTTCCTATGGTCATCTGATGACCTGGACAAAGAAAGACCTATACAATATGGTACCGGCATTGTCTCCTGGCTGCTGTCGCCGAGACTGTGAAAGTAAGACGGAAACCGCAATACCAAAGGATGTATTGCCGGTGGCAGACATAGCAACCCTTATTCCATACATGAATCGTAAAGTAGAAGATCGTCCCGGACTGAGAAAAAATCCTCTGAGACTAGAACGTATGGAGAAACGACCAAATTGTTTATGGGATGTCCCCGCCATCTAAATGACCATACGTTGTTTTTAACAGGCGTTCCATTTCTTTGGATGATCGTTTCCACAGTAGTAAATGTAGGAAAAACACAAAGATCAATAAACTAACCCATATGTATGCCTGTGTACTCCTTTCTATACCGTACCATATAAATATGCAATGTGGAACTCTGGATATCCACCAGAAGGATACAATAGAAACTAGAAACTGTAGAGTAGATTCACATAGGACGATGAACAATGTGACGGACCATGGTATCTTGTAATTCGTTTCCGCCAAATACCAGAAATCCTTTTTCCAACGTTCCCAGGCAGAGTACGAGACAAAAATGGATGACAGTAGTGCCAATATTATAATCAACGGTCCGGCGTAATGGTAGTCTATGAGATTAAATGCGGATAAAGTCATAACAAGGAAGGTGGTAGGTGAATAAAAACGGTTTACAAACTCAATAAGTGTAGTTTTGTGTTTCCATTTCATAAATTTAGATACGTAATCCACATGTATAGTAGCCATTATATGAATATGTAAAACAAATATATAGTAGTATATTTTCTCTAAAGCTGCCTTCATATGATCGATTATGAAAAGGTAGGCGTAGGCATAGGTGTTCTGGCGATTACGGTGGTAGCGGTGTACATTTTATACTATTTGATGAAATGTAGTAAGATTCGTTTTTTTCGGAACCACAACCATGTGTTTCAGCTTTTGTTGACCTTATTATTTTCCATCGGTATTATGGTTTCGGTATACGAAGCTTTTGGTTATGAGATGGCTGCTTCCTTATTAACCGGCGTTGGTATTGCCCTGGGATTGGCTCTTCAGCCTATGATGAAGAAGGTCGTAGCCGGTATGGTCTTCGATACTACCATAAAAAAGAATTCACACATTACCGTGGGCAAATTCTCCGGTACGGTAGACTCTGTAGGTGTTATCCATACCATAATTAACACAAAGGACGGAAAAGTTTGTATCCATAACGATTATTTCAACACCAACCCAGTGGTTATAAAAGATGCATCTTCTTCCAGTCGAGGTCCGGATCAACCTGAGGACCTGCTTCTGAAATACTGGTAGGCGGATCCTCTTGGTTATATTCTTCTATTTTATCTTTCATATCTCTATCATATAAAAGTTTTATATCTGCCTGTTCATACAAAAACATAACACCGGTGACTATGGCGGTAACAGATGTAACAATTCCGTAAAGAGCTGTTAAATACTGATCGTTTTGACATTTTAACAGCGTGTCCATTTATGTATCCTGTACATTATTTATATAATATTAATTGTTTGATCCCTTCAATATCCATGTATTCTTGTTCTTCTATATTTTTCTTCAACAGTTCGTTTAGATCGTATATAATTTCGACGCTCTGGTCCTTTGCAAAATTATATATTAAAATGTTGTGTTCCAATTGAAATACTCTGTTGTATTTTAAATTTAGGGCGGTGGTCTCGACCAACAATTCGTCCTTTTCGTACCCCACTATGCAATCTCGTTTTCTTTTCATTTCTAGTATAAATATAGTGCATATATATAATAAAATGGAAAAATCGTTCATTGTCGATTCTCACAAGATGGAATATATATGGAATTCATTCCACAACAGTACACTGTTGCAAATGTGTCGTCAGATGATCAACACACACCTGTTGAACAATGGGATTACATTTTGTAAGAATGGGTGTCGGGGCAAAGCCATATCCATTGACGCGGAGATGGAGGAGATGTTGGACGAGAAATGGATACCATTTTGTTCCGATGCAATCGACTGTATCCTATGCTTTGGATTCGTAGTAGTTAGTTTCCAGGATAAATACCCAAGCGTGTTAAAGCTTGGAACGTATCGCATAAAGGTGAATGTAATCGACAATCAATACGAATGGCACGTAATGAAGGTTCATGACGCGGAGCAGGAATACGATAATGTAGAAGTCTTTAATCACTTTGGTTTAGAACCTCGGATAGACGGCGAACTCACATCCTTCGTCGCAAAGGTAATCCCAAGAATGTTGTTCTTGAAGACTTTAAGGGAAGCATGCGTTGACATGGAGATTAGACGAGCCAATCCCCAGGTGTTTGCGGAAATAAAGGATCAATCCTCCTCCAATCGTACTGAAGGAGTGGACTATGATTTCTATGCAGATGCTGGTGCAACAGAAACTAGAGACGATATGCAGTATTCCAGGAATAAGTCTGCCGTGGCGATGTTGAACAAACAGAAAGAACTGTACGAACAGTATATGGGTCGGACGGCGGCAGTGAAGGCACAGGCAACCCTAGATTCGGTGATTCAATTGCCCTCTGGTCAACATGTTGTGAATACACAGATGACTTCTGGACGAACGGATTTGGTGAATTTGCATAAAATTATACAGGAAGAAGTATGTAGTGTAATCGGGGTACCACGTAGTATGATGTTTGCCGACAGTGGAATTCATCGGGGAGATAGTGAAGGCATTCACAACTCCTTTATGCATACACTTCTATGGTACAAGAAGAAACTAGGGGTTATGTTATCTGACATATACAATACGCTATTCACCGATAAAATCATGAAGGACGTGGATTTTTCAAAGGAGAAGAATGCATACGAGGCAAAAAAGAAACACAAAGTTCAAGCCTTTTTCCCTATCACTCCATTTGTACCAAACACAGAGTTAAGGATCTTATACGAACAGGGTGTGATATCGTGGGACTCATATGCCACCTACGCCCTACGGAATGTATCCTTGCCGATAGAAGATAAATTAAAGGCACCACCTCCAAAAGATGATTTGCTCTTTGAGAAGCCACAGCCCAAAGAGGCGAAAATCCCCGGTAAACCAGAGCCGGACGAACCGGACGAACCGGACGAAAATCCTGACAAGTCGGACAAAGACTCTAAGAAACGTAAGAAGGATGATAAAGAAGAGAAAAAAGAAACAAAAAAACTTAAAGTAGCTAAAAAAGATGTTTAATATTATTTAAGATGTAGCCTATCATCCTCAGTAGAGTTAACCTTGTAATCCACCTTATTGACATAGTGTTTACCCTTAATCTCCTTAACGGTCACGTACATGGTGCCCTTTTCCGTGTTATTTGGAATTTCCAAAGTAGTGTTCTTTTCCCGATTACTATCCGCCGTATCGCCCAGTAATTCAGCCAATACACCGGTCTTCAGTTCCATGCATGTAGACTGAGCATGTGTACCTTCTCGAATAGCATTGACTCGAAGTGTAAGGTCACTAGCAGTCAATTGTGGAATCAGCTCTTCAATGGATAGATTTTGTCCGTACAAGTCTTTTGTTTGATACAAACGTTCACCGGCATTTGTAGAAACGACGGTTTTATTTTCGATAAACAAATCTTTCCCTTGTTTGCGTACATTTTCAATTGCATTGGTTTGTTTCTCCCGTTCCTCCAGCGTTTTACTCTTCGATGCTCCCAGTGGTACGGGTGCTACATCGATGCGAATGTGCAGGTCGTTGGTAGTGGCAACTTTAGGTGTTTCAGTCTTTTCAAATTGGTCTTCGGTGTTTTTACGAATAAATGACATTTTATATAATGTTCATGTGTTTATATACTTCACTCGGTCTGATTGGTGTATATATTTTAATTTTTATATCTATAATATGTCTGTTGCAAGGGATGGTATTGTTTATAAGCTGGTACCAATAACTGGAAAAAAATTAGAGTTTGTGGATTATTACAGGGAAACCATAAAATTAAACCCAGGTAAGGAAAAAAGACAAATACAGGATCTTTGCATGGGTATGCACGGGTTTTTTGACCTTTGCACTCCAGAAAGCTACCAGTATTTTGAAAATTTATCGGTATTAGGTGTAGAGGGAGTACCACGCGACCTAATTTTCGAAATTGCCATAAATACGAAATTAAAATTACGATGTATAAATAACACGGATTAATATTTAAAATGGATCTTACTCAGTTAGACGAACGTTATCCAGATGGTATTCCCAAAGAATTACAACCTGGGGTTGATAAGTTTAAAGAACTTTGCAAAAAGAAAGAAATTAAATCGGTGAAATTGATGGAGAATTTTTCCCCGGATTTGGAGAATACACTCAAGTATGGTACAGAGGTGTACAAGGGTCTTATTGTTCAAGTAAGTCCCGGGTACAAACTCTCAAAAGCCGATAAACTCTGGTTTCATCCACAACTTACCAAAACCAGAAGTGTGTACCCGAAGGCGTTGGATTTAAAAGAGGTAAAAGTCCCCGATTTAAATTCATCGGTTGGATTGTACAGCACGTATACTGTGGATGAACTTGGTGGTCAGAGCATGAAAAAGTTTACCATCGTGGACACAGCCTACTCCAATATTGATACCGTCACCAATTTGTGGTTTCTCGGTGGAGCCGCCATGCGAGACGTATACAGCGATTTCAAGGAGATGCAACTACAGGATAAAGTCAAAGAAGAACATGATTCACAAACCCTTGGAGGTTGTAATCCAGAATCAAGACACGAATATGTGTCGTTGTATAAGGGTGCAAATGTTTACCATTTTTATAATCATGTCCTTCGTTCGGAAGGCGAAACCATGGTGTTGCAATCCCCTCTCATGGGGTATTCGAAGGTGCACACCAAGGGTGACGTTGCATCGGACCGGTACACAGATATTATGGACGTAAACAAACTGACGCAATCCCATCGAGACCGTATTTACGGAGATTGTTCATGGGAGGGTGATAATATTGCAAATACATACATTATGAGAAGGGGTGATACCGTGAAGGGTGAAGCGTACCGGATGTTAAAATGTCGAGTGTCCAGTAACAATATCGTAGATAAATTGGACGCCGAGACCATCTTGAAACTTACACCAAAGAGCAAACTGATCCCGACTAGTTTTTTAGCAACCGAATTGCATAAGAAAGATGTCCTATCCTTTGCCGCCTCAGACGAACTCGCCATGAAACTGTTAAAGGATAACTGGAAGAGCATGTTGTCCAAGCGTTTCTTCGACAATGGAACCCTAAAGGTACCGCGAGATATGGTAGAGAAGTATTTAATTTAAAAACATTTTAGTCCTATTCATACTACTTAATTGATTTGCCAACGCCAATCTACTGTATATATCGTCCTGGCTAGTTCTCATTCCGGCGTACTGTGGATTCAGGTCTCGTTTTTCAAATACCAGACCGGGTTCCATCTTACCATCGTGTTTAATCACCCCGGGCTTCAAGTGCACGTGTTGAAATACATTCATCAGGCGCATCCTCTCTAGGTTTACACGTTTGTAGGTATTGTTCAGGTGGTATTTGTGACCAGACAAAGCCGACGAAACTCGAATGCACATTGCTACCATTCTGGCAAACAGTGAACGTATTCTGGGCGATTCTATAAACTGCCATAAATATACATCCTTCAAGTGATCGTGTCGCTGTGTAATCGCTGTAAAAGCTTCCTCCATATGGGCAAAGACCATGGGAGTTAAATATACGAGACCATCCGCCCATGTAGTATTTAGGTACCAATTGTGATACTGTATTTGTTGTTGTGCGGTGGCTTCTTTTGAAACTTGTTGTGCGGCATCAAAGGGCGAATCCGTGGAAAAATTGGTTTTCTGAACACCGGTGCTCCTGGTCCAGTATTTTTCCATTTTCTCATTGGTGAATCCAGACAATAACATTACAAATTTATATACATTGGAGGATCTCATGTCTTTGAGTCGTTTTTCCCTAGCATCTTCGTATTTGTCTACTTCGGTTTTGTCACCGGCACTTAAGCTTAACCAGGGTGGTACTTCAGAGTCGTCTACACGTTCGCCATATGTTTCAATATTATCACCCTCACATATACGATCCGGTATACCTTCGCAACCCTCGTCGTATGTAATTTTTGCGGTGATTATTTCTGGTGAGTTTGCCATTTATACTATTCGTTATGATATTTATACTTCAAATGTGTTCATGAAATTATTAAATTAATATATATATGTACCTACATGAATATATTAAATATGAGTAAAGTTAACAAGATTGAAACCAGCCCCAAACTAATTGAAGAAACTAGCGAAATTCAAGATTTCTCCGTAGGAGTTAACGATAGCCAAGCCGGATCCTCCCATGTCCGGCGTGTAGTCATTACATGCAACGCCAGTGCCGAAGAGCTAACTTCAGGTAAAGTTGTGAACATTCACAACGCTGCCGATGTCTTTAAGCCAAATTACAGCGTTGAAGATTTGGACGAAGAACAGCAAGCCTCTTTTAAGAAACTCGATTTCACCAAAGGTATTGTTACTGGGATCAAACTCAAGGGTATTTATTCCAATTGTCCAGAAAACATTACAATGTCTCTTAATCTTTATGAAAATAGCCCAAAAATTACGAATAACGAAGGTTCACTCTTCACTCCGCAAAACACCGACATGGGAATGGCACACATGTCCGAATCCGATGGTTACGTTAACCTTGTCAACGTCCTACCATTCGAACGCGCTCGCCCCAACCAACCGTGTTACACGCCAGCGAATATCCTTAACAATCGATTTATCTCGGAATATGGTGGCTACACACTAGAGAAATTGTGGGACGGTATTGTGCCATTCAAGGGAGAGGATTACTTCTACGTAGAATCCGACCACGTTATCCTTCGAGTGATCTCAAGAAATTGGGAGATGTTGGGAATTAACACCCAAGAAGAGAAGAAGCGTGAAAACAAGTACGTTAAGGTTTCCAAGGATGTGGTGAACAACGTCATTAAGCAATTGTATGAACAGGTTATTTGTCAGATTCCATACACTTCCTTTGATACCCTTAATGCGAAATTCGAAACGAACGAAGTAGACGATGGCGATTACAAGGTCACTGCTGAGCTCCTAGTAGAGTACAAGTACCCTACGATGGCTGCTGAAAATTAGGTGAGACCGATTTACCAAGTTAGCCTGCCGCGTAAAAGCATAATTATATTATTAGTATTATATATTTCTCAAACTTTAAATTTAAATGACTAAAACTATCCTCAAACGCAAAACCGTACAATTTAACACCGTACAGACCAAGTTTTTTTACAAACATGAGAGTATTCGAGAATGGAGAGACGCGGAAAAATCGAGTATGACACGGACGGACGGGATCCCCAAAAAGTCCATTCTAAAGTATAAAAAGAAGGAACCGGTATCTTAAAATGTCCGATCTAGGCAGATTTAAAAATCCCGTGGATCCCATTGTACCGATCATGGGAATAAAAGATTCGGTAGGTCGTTCATGGATACGAGCACCCAGCGGTGGAGTCTTTCAGTGGCAAATCGATGACCTGTACCATTGTTGGTTTCACCGGAGAGAGGCGCCGCAGGAAGACGAGATTATTATTTTTGAGGAAGTAGAGTACAAAGTGGAAAATGTATATCGGTATGGAAATCAAAAACGGTGTCCAGTTCAAATGATAAGAATAAAGTAATATAAATACTATGTAAATACTATAAAATGTGCGACGATACCTTTACCTGTGCCAGCGAAATACATATTTTATCCTATGTTATCCCGGGCGAAGGATGGTTTGCTTTGATGCTTCTCATAGCCCTTACGCTGCAAATTGCAGCTAACTTTATTTGGATACAAAGCTCTCAGGCGACCAGGGAATTGCTTCAACGGTCCAGGAACGACAGAGGTAGCGCTTTTGACTTTAGCTCTCCCCTGGGCAGAAATGTAATGTGGACCATTATATCCACAATTATTTGGATCATCCGGATTATTTTGGTCATGGGGAGCAACATTTACATTTTTATTATCGTTCTACTCGGAAATGTTATCGGTGTAATATGGACCAACAGTAGACAAAAACGAGACCATATTAAATATTTCGCCGATGATATATTTCTCATGATACAACGCAAAAATACATGCGACACCAAAACTAGAGAAAAAATACAAAAAGCATTAGCGGCATTAAAAGAAGAATTGCATGGTGTCGAATTGGCTGAGCGCTACCAGGACAATCCAGACCAAGAGCAGATAAGATTTTAAACTCGTTGCTTGCTATCGGAATACATTCGCCGAATGGCAGTGCCCAGTACATTAATTCACCAGAGTACACATGATGAGATACCGACGAAGAATCGTAAAACATAGGATTAAATAATTTAACCCCATTGATGTAAATATTTCTACTTTGAATGGATTTTCTAAAAGAACAACCATCTATCACTTTATCCTCGATTATATCTTCTATCAGTGTGTCGTACAACCTAGGATAACATGAGCCCCCGATTGATTCACCCACCCGCCATATATTGTTGCTCTTGTAAATAGATGAACCCATGCCAATACCGTGTATTAATTCGTGACGTAACACCGTTCGCAAATCGTAACGATAACCGATATCCGTACAATTGTCAGACAAGTGCCAACCATTCTCTACCTCAGGGTTTACGCCAATGGTCATGTCCTGGGTTGGCATTAAAATACCACCTTGTAACATTAGCGTATGGTAATTCCAGGCTAGAATATCAGTATCTACCAAAGAATAATCAAACCCTATGTCAATTTCCGCGTCCAACCGAAGTTTAGGACACATCTCCTTAATCTTGGACCATTCTTCCCTGGCAATTTGTCTTAATACACTCGCATTAAATGACACGGCTTCCATCGGATGCAATCTCAGGGTTTCCCGGTCATAATACGACATTTCTTTAAGGGCAGAAACCGATGTCAATAATAGTAGGAATAACATTTATCACCTAAATTTATATATTTATACTTAATATATTATGATACTCTTTGTCGTTGTTAAGGAGTATGTGGCTACAAACATGAATTTTGAATTTAAAGTCAAATGTCCACTCTTTGTTCTGAAGTAGATTGGTGTTGAAATGAAACCCATCGTCCATTACGGCAACCCAAGGTAAATTTAACCCTGTAGTGGTATCTGGACATTTGTTTCCAAAGCATGTATTGTTGAGATAGACGCTCTCATCGTAACAGGAGGCTACACCCATCTCCGTCTTGGCGATTGGAGTTATACCATTGGATACAACATCGTAGTACCTCTCTACTGGGTAATCGAACAAGTCCCAATTAAAACATCCGGTAATAACACAATTTGGATCCAATCCTAAGACACAATCGGCAAGACGGTGATTCTTTTTGGGTGTGCATATTCGGAAAGCGGTTGTCACGGCTCGCATAATTGGGTTGGTATAAACATCTGATCGAAACCCGACCGTAATGGTGGTATCTCCGAGCGGTGAATCTAGCGGTGGTATGATCTCGTTCCCATCAGAATCAAAAATAATTGCTTCTCCCCTGGTGTCGATTTCTTGGGATTGGCTAAAGGCAGTGCAATCGTGTATGGACAGATCAATGGAAGCACCAATGTTGGTTTTGGTATTTGTCAAACAATGTTCGTGAGAATGCACGGAAAGACAGTGGTGAAGGTTTATGAAAAATTTGTAGTTCCGAAACGAAAAAATGGTCGCGCAATTGGTCGGTGTAAAGGACTGACACCCTGTGCTTAGTGTAAACCCAATCCGTACCGTATCGTTGGTTTTGACCGCGTTCAAATTCGTAACTTCGTCTATAAATCCTAGTGGTTGTTCTCCATCCGATGTAAAATCGGTGTTATACAATGGTAGAATGTACCTAGTGTCGTTGCCAATCCCATACGGTATGGTTTCTAAGATAAAGTCCATGACCAATCGTTTTCCGGTGGGGCAATTATCTAAAGTATAATCTATAAATCTTATAGTAGAACCTTGGTCGTCTAGTAGAACACATGTACCGTCCGCACAGGTATATAGCCCGGGACAATCATTGGTAATGTCACAGGTACTATTGCAAATACCGATCTCTTGGTTTTGTAACATGCACCCCACACCCTCGACGCATTTGTTGTATGTACATGGGTTGTTATCCCAACATGGATTTTCAACTCCGATGCATTTTCCCTCCATACACTTATCCCCAGTTGTACATTGCAATGCATCGTCACACGATCTGTTCAAATATTTTTCGATACATTTTCCATTTTCGCAGACACCTTCGGAACAATCGGTGTTTAAAGACGAACAATCGCCGCATAGGGTTCCATCTAAATATAAAACATACAGTAGAACTATGCAACTAATCATTATTACGACAAAAAATATTATCCCGGCGATAATAAAGCCCCAGCCAGAATTTTGGATTGGTAAGGACCCGTGCAACCTATGAAATCTCGCACGTCGCATAACTATAATGAGTGCGGATTCGATTTATATACCGGCAAGTATGTGAATTAAAAAATTAAATGTATATAAAACATATAATGACAACATAATAGTATGCGAAACTTTATTATTCTGCTGTTTCTAGTACATGTAGCATTTGGAGACCAGGTTACTGTTGATTTTCTTTCTTCATCTCAACAGTTAAAGGACGGTGCACTCCTTGTAGCACCCCAAACCATTAGCAATAAGCCCGATGGTTGTAGATCAAAGAATTATGATGGTACCTGTGTAGGTGGTCCATGTGATTGTCCAGTTGGGTCGTCTTGCGTTGATGGTGATCCAACCGACGCGTACTCTGTTGGTATGTGCCAAGTACAGACAGAGGAGCTGCCAGCGGGTACCAGTATATTTGACCATCAGGCTGTTAGCGAGATTAGCATGCCGACCCAGGTTCCGTTTTTAAGTACCTTTACCGACATTCTAGCAGACGGTTCGGCAGCAGAAGGTGGTAAGGACAAATACCACCTCGTTAAGGTAACTGTTAAAGGTATGGAAGAAGCCGACAAGTACATGTCGTGCGTGGTAGAATTGAGCGGAGATGTTGTAACAGCGGCGGATGCTAGCACCGTACCAGTGGCACAAGATGTATCGTTTTATTATTTTCAAGACGATAATCTCCAGGCAAATAACACAGCCTCCTGTTACTTTAGACCCTTGAACAAAGGGTACTTAGGAAGTATACAAGCTTCGATTACATTTACCAAAGATGAAACTAAGATCAACGCCGAAGAGGGAGAGACTACTACGGAAAAAATAAAATTGAGGTTGAGATATGTTGCCAGTGCTGACGATTACAAATGGCATGATCATGAATTCAATACCAATGATTTTGATAAGGTATTTCCGTCACATTTACCAGATGCCACGGTGGATCATTACACGACAAAAGCGGACAATAGTGGTGGAGATTTTGAAGTATTTCGATTCAATACTTTTGGTGGTAAGGGTTTTGACGATTCAACCGCATTCGCCACCAGAGGCACGGTGGCATTACCCATAGAAGGTATATTTTACGATACCAGGTATAAAATTGTTGATCAAACCGGAGTAGACTCGCTGTTGAGCGGTATAGGCGGATCAAAACTAAGAAAAGAAGGGTTGGAATTACACGGTGATTTTAAAGGATTTGCAGATTCAGCGAAAAACAAATTCGACAATACGAATATAGATATGAGTCCAGTATCGCTATTCTCAGCCTACGATAAGACAAATTTACACAACGATTTGTCAGAATCGGCACAGTACCTTCTGTCACATACCTATACCATGACATATGGTGGACACGATAACCATCAATTGCCACACTTCTCACCTACCTACTTGGGATGTGAAATTTGTCCAGGTATCATTACTATCAAAGCATTTGAAATGGACAATGCGTATACCGCTGGATCCGGTGTAGCCGCCAAAGCATTTCAGATGAGATACCATACTGCTATTGATCCTAGCTTTCTACCAACTTCGTCCAATACCTTCCTGATAGACGATGTAGACGTAGATGCTACGGACGGTCTTTGGTTGCCGACAGCGGACGATAGTGTAAATACAGCCGGTCATGCCCTCAGCGAATTGTTCCAGGTAAAGGGTGCCGCAACAAGTATAACATTCAGTTCACTCACCGATGATTACAATGTCATGGGAAGTAGACTCACATTGGCGAGTGGTCTTACAGGTACAGCCGGCTGTGTCGGTGATACTAGCAAATTATACCAATACGCCGCTGACACGAGTGTACACGCGGAATATCTATTCAGCGACGAGTGTAAAATACTAGTAGATAGTAGTGGTCAATTTGGTAGGGAAATGACTGTGGATTATGAAAATGCAGATAGTAAGACCGAACAGGCGAAAGTTATAGAGATCGATGGTAGGATAGTAACATCCGGTGAAACGGAACTATCGTTGCATCGGAGAAAGGTAGACGAAGCCGCCATCAACAATGGTAATTTGGTAGAATTTAGCATTAAAAAATCGGGTATATCGGGTGCATTGTCATTCACCGTTAAAGGCTCCAACACTATGATTGGGTATGGATACGATGGTACAAAATGTACAGCCGACGATCCCAGCATTGGTTGTCACGGTGTTATGACAGCCGAAGAAGAAACACTAACCACCAGTGCAAGCGACGATGTAGTAGTTACACATTCCATTCGTAGTTCCAGGGATTGTTTCAAATACATGGACATAGAATTAGTAGACGTGGCACAACCATGGGCAAAATATGCGCTTCGATTACCATGTGTTTTCTCCACACAAATGATCTCCGATTCTGTTAAATTACAGTATCATTTCACTGGTCAGTATGATCTGGCTACCGATAGGTACACTTCGGTAATATCGTATGATCTGGACGCTGGCGAATTGACCATATTACAAGCCGGGTTTGGAACATGTGGAAAAGACATAGATGGAAACGACGAATTGGTACCACCAGCTTCTTGTAAAAATGTAGACGACAATTACAAAGATTCGTCTGAGGGTGGGTATGACGGTACTCCACTTCATTTTCCATTATACTCGGACGGACAAACTGCATCACAGGGGTGGGCAGCGTCTACCGGCGGTGTTTTTTAAATAAAAAAAAATATATACCTTTTTATAATTTTAGTCGCTGTTTTTTATATACATACACACTTCCACTTCCTAAGTTTAAGCTTTTTCTTGTTTTAATTTCAACCACTATACCGTCGGGTTCATCTAAAAATGCCAATGCATTGTCCATGCGTGCGGCTGCATTTACTGTATCACCAAACGCATCTGGACCGTAACAGTCGTTATTTGCGGCAGTATTTAAAACCACATTAAATGTACCAAATGCCGCACAATACTTTACTTCATTAGTAACCATTCTATCAAATTCCTTTTTTGCATCACAGGGATTTGTAATACTAAGGTTAATAAGCATAGCTGTTTTGTCCCGTTTTACTTTAACAGTTATCCATCCGCCTTCGGCTAATCTATTTACCACAGTTACAACCGTATTCGTTTGCCCGCAATAATTGATCTTAGAGTCACATTTGTTATGGATAAATAACACCATTCCCGTACGTTGCAATCTTTTAGGTTTAGTATATGCTTTATTAACATCTTCCCATATTACCGTTCCCTCCGTTGGTTCTACTATATGTTGACCCTTGCCAAAATAATTATAGTGTTTTGTCCATCCCTTACAGGTTATTTCCGCCTGTTCCGATCGAAAAACAATAGAATTGGAACATACAGTGTGTGATCCTGTTTTCTTACATGGTTTCCCGTTTACTGTTACACCCTGTGAGTTATATTTTGTTGTATCGGTTACCTGATCTCCGCATGCTAGACCTATCCTAATATGTATTTGATTTTCAAATCCCTCGCCCGTTCCAACATTTAGATACTTATTTTTCCTAGCATCATCCATTAAGTATATTATATTTTCAATGCATTTTATTGCCACCGTGTCGTCCTCACCACTGGAAGCAATAAATGCATCTCCTTCTGGTGAAGAATCGCATATTTTAAAGTTAAATTTAGCAAAGCATGCTCTTAATATAGCATTATGCCATTGTAATGCTTTAAACATCGCATCTTTATCTTTGTTCCACAGGAAAGATGATTTTTTAATATCTGTGGATATGACACATAACATTTAATACCAAATAAAATAAATATATATATTATAATTTTATAGAACGTACCTATAAATATACCATCTTATTATAATAATGTCTATGAGTACACTATTAATGGAAAGTATTAAGCGCTCAGAAGCCCGGACCGCGGCGAAAATAGATGTTGCACTGGAGCTAAAGAAAGACCGTGAACGCGATACTAAACTTATCTTTACCAATCACTCACGCGAACGATTAAAAGAACGATATGGTAAAAAAGTAAAGAAGATTAAAAGTATTTCCGATGCTTTAAATCACGGAGCTGTTATAGATTATAATAAAACGGGAGATATAACTGTAATCACCTTCCGACCCGACCATTTCAAGCAGCGGCTCACTAAAGCACTCTCCGATTACACGCGGAAACGTGACTCAGGATGGCGACCCCACAGACCCACAACTCCGAAAAAGTCCAGAAGGAGGACTGGGAAGGTACCCAGTAAACCAAAGGAAGGGTTAGCCCTGGCTTATGCTCAAGAACAAGAAGAGAAACGTAAAAAAAAAAAAGAAAGAAAGAAGAAACAGAGGAAGAATACAATAATACGTAAACAGCGTGAAGCAAAATCAAAAAAGATAACAAAGGAATTGAAACAGAAGATAGCCAAAGAAAATGAAACCCGAAAAATCGACAAGAGGAATAATAAGGAGGTAGTATTAAAAATCGAAAAGTTACTCAAACAAAAAAAAATAATTGAAGGTATACTACACCCCGGCTGTCCGTTGGACATCGTTCCACCCAAAAATCACGCTAATTTACTTCCTCTAGAGTGGGATTAAATGTTTTCCGATGTTCCAACATGCATATGTACACCGGTAAGTTTATTTCTACGAATTGCTTTACGAACTTCACTTAATGGCTCTACCAACTGATATTGAAGGTACAATTTTCCAGATGGCTCTAAGATGTAACACAACATGTGATTCTCTGGGTAACCATAATTAATACCAACCTTGTCCCTGGATTTCGTCCCATGTATCGTCAAAGACTGTTTGTTTCCTCTAGTGAACCATGGTGAAGGTGAATTATCTTCTCGAACCGCGCGCAAGGCGTCCATTATTTTCGATTTGGAGGAATCTTTAAATAAATCGCTACCCAAATAATCTTCGACAGTTTTAATTTCGAACAGGGAGTTAACGACGGCTTGGTCGATTGTCTTGTCTATCAATGGTTGGTTTGTCTCAATAAACTTTTGTAAAAACTCTTGGTTCATTTTATTATATAATCATGTATGTATATATAGTGTAGTATTAAGTGCACCTAAATATCGTATGGAACCATGGGTGCCGCCGATTGACTTGGACCACCGGTGTTCGTAGACTGCTTGTTCTCGTATACCACGATGATATTCTTACCAAGGGTACACGAAATGCCGTACTTGCTTGGGTTCTCCCAAACCTTGAAACCGAACTGGTGCTTAACCGCGGTCTTGTACGTCAGGTACTTCACGTCTTCTTTGACTTTGTACCCATCCTTTGTGCTCTTCCAAAACACCGGACGTTGTGGAATACCCTGGTAGGTACCATGACGTTTGCACTGGAACATCTCAACCTCTTCGCCAGTTTGCTTGTATTCGTAGTCTTTGAATTGAGACAGGAGTGCGTTCGCCTTGAAGATTTCAAGACCAGTAGTGCCCTTCTTCTTCGCTGCCTTGTCTGCTTTCTTCGTGTGCGAATCCATGCAACCTTTGGTGTTATACGCGAACTCCAGGAGTTTATCCGTAGTTTTGCGAATGAATTCGAAGAATGCTTTGCCCCGCGCTGGTTCATCGGGCATTGCCTTCACAACGCGGTCTTCCAAGTCCACAATGGTCTTAATCTCGAAATCGAAATCATCGTCCGTCTTGCCAAACTCGCCAGAGTTGCCCTTCTCGCCCAGTTTCGAAAACTGTACGGATACCACAGGAGTGTTTAATAATAGGGGATACTTGTTGTTTTCATTGCCTGCAAGTACAACTTTTGGTATCTTCTTGTCCGCATCTAGGACAATGGTAATATCCGTCTCGTCGAACTCATGGGGCATGTAAAGTCGTGCCGCCGATTCTCGTTTTGAACTCGGTTGGTCTTCTACGACATCTTCTTCGCGTGCGCGCTTCATTGGGGTGGTTTGTGGTGATTGTTGTTGCATTTCTTTAATCTTTGAGAACATATTGAATTGTTTTTATTTATTTTTAATAAAATATTATATTATTATACTACTTTTTATAGATTGTACAAGAGTAGGTTGTGCACACACCTATACCTACACCTAAATCAACCCCTCACCTATTTTTATATTTAACAGGTGTGCACCACAGAGACTACCAACTTTATATACTTGTATACATCTTCTCCTAACTAAATGTTAGCATTGAAATAGCAGGATCGTTGTGTCATGTTAAAAAATAGCGTTAACACAGCACCAAATAAAATACAGGTAATAT
>Ga0206683_10000741_pt1 | contig 23267 bp, 20 predicted proteins | sample M280m12015metaG_FD_155483 | JGI IMG/M metagenome (GOLD analysis project Ga0206683, IMG submission 155483) | Ammonia-oxidizing marine archaeal communities from Monterey Bay, California, United States - M2 80m 12015 | ecosystem: Environmental > Aquatic > Marine > Intertidal zone | place: USA...
CGGTCTCGAACCGCCGACCTCCTGAACCACAATCAGGCGCTCTAACCAACTGAGCTACAACCACCATTTAGGTGGCAAAAATAGACTTTTTGAAAATTATATTAAAGGATTTTTAAAAAAATTATAAGAGATCGAATATATTGTTAATTGCAATATTTTTTCTAGATTGAAATGCTTCTGCATAATCTCTATCAATTAATCTTCCATAGTTTTTTGCCCTGTATTTTATACTTTCTATAAAATTATCAGAATTAATTTTTGTAGACTTAGTGGATGAATCTTTGAGTACTTGACTTTTAAAAGCAAGAATAGCATCTTTTTTTATTTCAATAAAGTCAGATATATCTACTATTAGATCAGGATCAAAATCATTCCACTGTTGATAATTTAAATTTATTCTAGGTCTCCAGGGTGACTGATTTTCTCCCTCATAAGCAGTATCCAACTTAGTTAAACCACTTAAAAAAGCTGATTCATAAATTAAATCGGAAGCTTTACCATGATCAGAATGACGATCAAGTTGAGTAGGTGATAATATTATATCAGGTTGATAGTGTCTAATGATTTTAATAACTTCAATTTGATTCTCCTTATTATTAAAGATAAAGCCATCTTCAAAGTCAAGATTTAATCTGAATTTTGAGCCTAATATTGATGAAGCTTCAGCTGCTTCTTTATCTCTTAATTCAACAGAACCATTCGTGCCAAGCTCTCCTCTAGTTAGATCTATAATTCCAACTGTTTTACCCATATATGTTGACTTAGCTATTGTACCACCACAACCCATTTCTACATCATCCGGATGGGCTCCAAATGCTAATATGTCAACTTTCATTTTATTGATAATTTTATTGCTTGGTCAAGATCTTCATAAAGATCTTCATAAGATTCAATACCAACAGATAATCTAATAAGCTTATCACCTATTCCCTGAATATCTCTTTCTTCTTGAGTCATTAAACCATGAGATGTTTTCATCGGAAAGTTTACTGTTGTTTCAACTCCCGCAAGACTCATTCCAGGTTTAATTATTTTTAATGATTTAAGAAAATCATACACATCAACATTTTTGTTTAAATCAAAAGACATCATTGCACCAAAGTCATTCATTTGAGATTTGGCAAGCTCATGTGATGGATGTGATTCTAGTCCTGGATAATAAACTCGTGAAATATTAGTGTTTTCATCTAACATTTTAGCTAGTATCTTTGCATTATTAGTCTGTTCTTTTACTCGAATAAGTAAAGTTTTCATACTTCTTTCTAATAACCAAACTGTATAATCACTTAAATTTCCACCAAAATTTTTGGCAGAATTAAGTATTTTTTCAATTCTTGATTCTGTACTTATTACAGCTCCTGCAGATATATCACTGTGTCCCCCAAGATACTTTGTAGCACTGTGAATTACAATGTCTATTCCATGGTCAATTGGGTTTTGATTAACTGGACTAGCAAATGTATTATCAATCATTGTCCAAATTCCATTTTCTTTAGCTATTGATGAAACTGCTTTTAAATCAATAATTTTTAATAGAGGATTACTAGGAGTTTCAACATAAATCCCTACGGTGTTATTTTTGATTTCATCAGAAAAACTTTTAGGATCAAGGCTATTAGTAAAAGAATATTCTATACCAAATTTATCAAATTCTGTCTGTATAAAATTTCTTGTACCTCCATATAGATCATTTTGAAAAATAATATGATCACCCATCTTTACATTTGCCATTATAGATGTACTTATAGCAGCCATTCCTGAAGTAAATATTAGAGCTTTTTCACCATTTTCAAGTGAAGCAATTTTTTTTGATAAGAACTCTTGATTAGGTGTGTTAAAATATCGAGGATAAGGTTTGCTTTCTGCATCGCCGCCAAACCAAGGATAGGTAGTTGACATAAATAAGGGAGAAACTATACCTTGATACATTGTATCTTTTATTTCACCCTCGTGAACACATCTAGTAGAAAACTTGTTTTTAGTCACCATTTGTAATCCAAGATACAATTTCTTCAGAATCTGGTCTAGTCCTTGGAGCAATAATTTTCTCAATTTTACCGTCTTTATTAATCAGGTATTTTTGAAAGTTCCAGGTGACTTTAGAATCTTTGAAATCGTTTTTAGATTTTTGAGTAAGAAACTGGTAGATAGGGTGTTTTTTTGAGCCCTTGACCACTACTTTACTCATCATAGGGAAGGTAACTCCATAATTTTCTTCACAAAAATCCATAATTTGTTCATTTGAACCTGGCTCTTGCCAAAGGAAATCATTAGATGGAAAACCAATTATAACAAAATTAAAGTCTTTGTACTGAGAATAAAGTTTCTGCAAAGATTCATACTGATATGTTAAGCCACACTTTGAAGCTGTATTAACAATCATCACTTTTTTTCCTTTAAGCTCAGAGAAATCAAAAATATTTCCAGAGATATCAGCAACTTTAAACTGGTGAATAGAATCATCAGTTGAGACCTGAGAACTTGAAGTTAGACTCATAATTAATAATATTGAAGTTAGTGTTTGCTTTAACATAATGATGCAAATATAACTTTATCTAAAAAGTAGGGTTCACAAAGAAGTGTTAAATAGAATTAACTATTCCTAAAAGTTGATCAATTTTTGTGGATGCACCTCCGACTAAGACACCGTCAACATTAGCAGAAGATAAAATATCTTTTGAATTAGATGAGTTTACACTTCCACCATAAAGAATTGGAATGTTTTCAAGAGAATGATCAGTAAGTGTGTTTTTTACTTTTGTATGAATTTCTTCAATATGATCAATAGATGCAGTTTCTCCAGTTCCAATTGCCCATGTAGGCTCATATGCAAGAGTTAGTTTTAAATTGTCGTTATCCTGAAGGTTATTTTTTATTAATTCAAAAGGAATTTGCTCATAACTATCAAAACAGAATATAACATCTAGTTCAGAGTTTAAAACAGTTTCTAATTTATTATTTACTTGTTCATCTGATTCATTAAATTTCGATCTTCTCTCTGAATGACCAAGAATTGTCTTGGTAACTCCTATTTCTTTTAGTTGATCTAGACAAACTCCACCAGTATATGATCCTAAAGTTTCATAGTCAAAGTTTTGACTAATAACATTTACATCAGATTCCTCTAAAATCTTAACAATAGAATCTATATATAAATTAGTAGGTGCAACTTCAATATTTAAATACTCTTTTTTTGATATTGATTTGATGTTATTAGCTAAAGCTATTGAGTCTTCTTTATTTAAACTCATTTTCCAATTTCCTACAATGTGTAAATTTTTCATATTATTCTTTTAGTAAAATTTGAGCAAAAACAGAATAATTTAAAATATCTTGAAAATTAGCATCAATCCCTTCACTAACATTTGTCTTTCCATCATTTTTTAAAATACTCTTCATTCTAAAAATTTTCTGAATTATTAAGTCTGTTAAACTAATTACCTCCATTTCCCTCCAAGCTTCTCCATAATCATGATTCTTATCTAACATTAATTCAAAAGTTTCATTAACGCTTTTATCATAAAGATCAATTATTTGATTAGAATCTAGATCTGGTTCATCTACAACTCCTTTTTCTAACTGAATTAAACCCATGATAGAATAATTAATAATACCATAAAACTCGGCTGTTTGACCTTCTGCAATCTTATTATTTATATTATTTTGAAGATTTCTAATTCTTTGAGCTTTAATATTAATTTGATCAACTAAAGAAATAATTCTTAATACCCTCCATGAAGATCCATAATCTGTGTTCTTATCAATAAATATTTTTCTTGATTTACTTATTATTTGATGATATTGTGACTTTGTATCTTCCATATAAGATTTTAGTATAATTTTGGAAAAGAAGATTAAAAGTATGACTTTAAATTGTAATGGAAAAATATTAGATTTCTCTACTAAAAAAATTATGGGAATTGTTAATATTTCCAAAGACTCTTTTTTTGATGGAGGCCAATATGATACTATTGATAAAGTAAATAACCAAGTTTCAAAACTTATCTCAAATGGTGCTGATATAATAGATTTAGGTGCTGCAAGTTCAAAACCAGGATCTAAATTGATAAAACCTGAAGAAGAATTTAATTTGATTTACAATTACATTAATGAACTAACTTCAAATTTCAGTAAAGTACTATTTTCAATTGACACATATAATTCATCTGTTGCAGATTTTGCTTTATCTAAAGGATTTTCATTAGTTAATGATATTAGTTCTGGTAAATATGATAAAAACATGTTTCAAGTAATCAAAAAACACAATGCAGGGTACATAATGATGCATATGAAAGGAGATCCAATTAATATGCAAGAAAATATAAATTACGATAACGTTGTTGATTCAATAATTTCATTCTTTAAACTTAAAATTCAAGAACTTGAAAAACTAGGGTTTTCTAATATAATTATTGATCCTGGATTTGGGTTTGGAAAGAGTATTAATGATAATTATGAGATTTTAAAAAATTTAAAAAAATTTAAAAAACTTGAAAGACCAATTATGGCTGGATTATCTAGAAAATCTATGATCTATAAAGTATTGAATAACTCACCAAAAGAAGCTCTTAATGGAACAACAGTTGTTAATACATTAGCACTAGATAAGGGTGCAGACATATTAAGAGTACATGATGTAAAAGAAGCTTTGGAATGTAAAAAGATTTTAGAAAAACTAAACTAATTCAGTTTCCATAAATTGCTCCTCATATAATCTTTTAAACTTTCCTTTAGGAATATTCAATAATTCTTTGTGGTTTCCATATTCCAAAATTTTACCATTTTCCATATAAATTATTTTATCTGCAGACTCTACTGTAGATAGTCTATGAGCTATTATAATTGAGGTTTTACCTTTTGTTATTTTATTTGTTGCATTTTTAATCAAGTCTTCTGAATAAGAATCGATAGAAGATGTAGCCTCATCTAAAATTAAAATATCAGGATTATTAACTAGAACTCTTAAAAAAGCAATTAATTGTTTTTGACCGGCTGAAAGAGTACTCCCCCTCTCACTAACATTAAAGTCATAACCACCCGGAAGAGACATTATAAAATCATGGATTTCAAGATCTTTAGCAGCTTTTTCTACATCTTTAATTGATATTTCATTGTTAAACAAAGTAATATTATTAAATATGGTGTCAGCAAATAAGAAAACATCTTGGAGAATTACACCTATTTTCTTTCTAAGACTTTCTAGTTTAAATTCATTAATATTCTTTCTATCAATTAGAATAGTTCCCGAATCAATTTCATAGAACTTTGTTATAAGATTAGTTATAGTAGTCTTTCCACTTCCTGTTGGGCCTACAATTGCCGTTGTTTCACCAGGATTAATAATAAATGAGATATCATCTATTACAAGTTGATTTTTAATATATGAAAAGCTTACATTCTCAAATTCAATTAAACCATCAAATGAAGATTTTTCAATATTACCATTGTCAGTTATTTCTAAATCATCTTCAAGGATTTTAAATATTCTTTCTGTTGATACCATTCCCATTTGTAAGGTGTTAAATCTATCCGCAATTTGTCTTAAAGGACGAAACAAAAGTCCTGACATAGAAATAAAAAGAAACAATGTACCTAAGGAAATAGTCTCTCCATTTAAATTATTAAACCCTCCCCACCAGACAAGTAAACCTATACATATTGAAGTAGATATCTCTGCAATAGGAAAGAAAATTGAATTTATCCAAACTGTTCTTAACCATGCATCTCTATGTTTAATATTAATCTCTTTAAAATTCTTAATTTCTAAATGTTCTCTATTAAAAATTTGAACAATTTTAACCCCACTGATTCTTTCTTGAACAAATGAATTTAAATTTGCAACTTCCTTTCTAACACTTTCAAAAGCAACTTTCATAGATTTTTGAAATATTCTAGTTGCATAAATAAGAATTGGAAAAATTGAGACAACCACAATAGTAAGCTCAAGATTTATAATTGTCATAACAGTTAAAACTGTAACCATCTTTAAAATATCTGCAATAATCATAAACAATCCCTGAGAAAAAATACTAGCAATTGTTTCAATATCATTAACGGTTCTTGTAACTAATCTTCCTACAGCATTTTTGTCAAAAAAAGACATTTTAAACTTTAAAATTTTATCAAACACTTTGACTCTTAAATTTTTAATCACCTTTTGACCTAGCCAGTTAGCATAGTATGTAAATAAAAACATGAATACAACTTCAAGAAAAAGTACTGCAATCATTATTTGGATTATCGATTGCATCCCATTATAGTTTTTTAAAAGTAAATAATCATCAACTACAACTTTCAATAAATAAGGGGTAAGTGTAGAAAGAAGAGAAATTAAAATAGCAGAAGTTAATACTCCATAAAAAGTAATATTATATGGTTTTACAAATACTAATAGTTTTGTAAATAGTTTTACATCAAAGATTTTACCTTTTACTTTTTCCAAGTCTTTATAAATTTTTGTGGATAAGTTACATTAGTCAAGAATAATCCTGATGAAGGAACAGATAAGCCTGCTTCACTTCTATCTCTAGAATCTAATATTTTTTGGAAATCAGTATCAGAAATTTTAGAACTTCCGATGTCTATCATAGTACCCACTATTGATCTAACCATATTTCTTAGAAATCTATTTGCTGTGATTTTAAACCTAATACCTTCATCTAAGACATCCCAATTAGCATAAGAGATATCACAATTATAAGTCTTTACATCAGTATTAGATTTTGAAAAACATTTAAAATCAATATGATTTATTAGCCTAATACAACTCTTATTCATTTTTTTTATGTCTATATCATGCTTAAGATAATATGAAAACTTATAATTAAATGGATTTTTTTTTGAATTAACAAAATATTCATAAGTTCTAGATGAAGCGTCAAATCTAGCATGAGACTCATTAGTAACTAAAGACAGTGATTCTATAGTTATATCCTTTGGTAACATTTTGTTCATTGATCTACAAAAATTATCTTGTTGAAAATCTAAATCAATATCAAAATGCGCAAACATTTGTTTAGCATGAACACCAGTATCTGTTCGTCCAGCCAAAGTTAAATTAGAATTAATACCTAAATATTTATTCATATTTATTTCAATAGTTTCCTGAATAGTCAATAAATTAGGCTGTTTCTGTAATCCATGATAATTTGATCCATCATAAGAAAATTCAATGAAATACCTTGGCATAATGAGTTAAATTAGATATTTGCTGAAATTAAAAATAAATTCGTAAATTTGAGTTAATATTTCTTCCAAGAAGTACTTTTCTATTAACATTTCAAATCAAAACTTTCTAAACACATGTACGATATTAAAATGCTTAAGGCTAAAAAAATAGCTGAGCTTATTGAAATTGCAGAACAAATTGGAATTAAAAATCTAAAAGGTCAGAAAAAACAAGACATAATTGACACTATAGTTGGAAAGTCAATATCAAAAAAACCAACAGAAGTCGAATCAGAATCTGATAAAAAATCAACAGAAGTCAAATCGGAATCTGATAAAAAACCTATTCATACTAAATCAGAATCTGACAAAAAACCAATTCATGCTAAATCAGAATCTGACAACTCCAATAAACCTTATAGAAACGATAGAAATCCAAGGAATAGTGGAAATAAAAATCATCACAATAAAAATTTCTCTAATAGAAAAGATGATAATTTTAATAAAGACAATAGAAGGAAATATAAAGAACCAGACTTTGAATTTGACGGAATCATAGAATCTGAAGGTGTACTTGAAATAATGCAAGATGGATATGGATTTCTTAGATCCTCAGACTATCATTATCTATCATCTCCTGATGATGTATATGTCTCTTTGTCTCAAATTAAACTTTTTGGATTAAAAACAGGTGATACAGTTCACGGAACAGTTAGACCTCCAAAAGATGGTGAAAAATATTTTCCTTTAATCAAAGTAAATAAGATAAACGGGTTAGATCCTGAAGTTGTTAGAGATAGAGTCTCTTTTGAACACTTAACCCCACTTTTTCCTGAAGAAAAATTTAATTTGGCATTAAAAGAAAGTACAATTTCAACTAGAATAATCGATCTTTTTTCTCCAATAGGTAAAGGTCAAAGAGGTATGATTGTCTCTCAACCAAAAACTGGAAAAACGATGCTACTTAAAGATGTTGCAAATGCAATTGCAGCTAATCATCCTGAAGTTTTTCAAATAATTTTATTAATTGATGAAAGACCTGAAGAGGTAACTGATATGCAAAGAAATGTCAAAGGAGAAGTTGTTGCATCTACATTTGATGAACCAGCTGATAGACATGTAAAAGTTGCAAATATTGTTTTAGAAAAAGCTAAAAGATTAGTAGAATGTGGACACGATGTAGTTATTCTTCTTGATTCAATTACAAGACTAGCAAGAGCATATAACACAGTTCAACCTGCTTCTGGAAAAATATTAAGTGGTGGTGTGGACGCTAATGCTCTTCATAAACCTAAACGATTCTTTGGAGCTGCAAGGAATATTGAAAATGGTGGTTCACTGTCAATTATTTCAACTGCTCTTACTGATACTGGATCAAAAATGGATGAAGTTATTTTTGAAGAATTTAAAGGTACTGGTAATATGGAACTTCAATTAGATAGAAGAATATCAAATAGAAGAATTTTCCCAGCAATTGATCTTGTTTCTTCAAGTACAAGAAGAGATGACTTACTGTTAGATGAAAACACAATTCAGAGAATGTGGATAATGAGAAAGTATTTAGCAGATATGAATCCAGTAGAAGCAATGGAATTTATCAACGACAGATTTAGAAAAACAAAAAGTAATGAAGAGTTCCTAATATCGATGAACTCTTAATTATTTTAATTTACTAAGTTTTGACTTTAGATTTGATGCTTTATTTTTATGAATAACGTTTTTCTTAGCCAACTTATCAATCAATGAAACAACACCAGGAAAAAGCTTAGTAGCTTCTTTCTTTGTTTTAGCTTCTTTTAATTTCTTGATAGCATTTCTAGTAGTCTTGTGCTGAAGTTTATTCAACGACCTCTTAGTTTCATTAGAACGAATTCTTTTTAAAGCAGATTTATGATTTGCCATAATTTTTTATTTAGTAGCCCGTAGGGGAATCGAACCCCTCTTTCCAGGATGAAAACCTGAGGTCCTAACCGATAGACGAACGGGCCATCAGGGTGCAAATTTAATTTAAATTTTAATATTTCAATAAGATTTTGAAAATATTACTTTATAACGTGCAGGTTTGCCAGAATAAATACATGTAACACCTTTAGGTTCAACACTTTCAGGGATACATCTAATTGTAGCTTTTGTTTCAATTTTAATAGCTTCCTCAGTCTCTTTTGTTCCATCCCAGCCTGCTATTACAAAACCTCTTTGATTTGATATCAAATCTTTGAACTCATCATATGAATTTACTTCATGAGTATTTTTCTTTAATCTCTTTTTTGATTCTGAGATCATTTCTGATTGAACTGAACTTATTGAAGAACTTAAAAGCTCTAAAAGATTTTCATATTCTGTAGATACTTTTTTAAAGTTATATCTATAAAATATCTCAAACTGATTATTTTCAATTTCTTTCTCTCCTATAACTACTCTCATAGGAATTCCTTTAACTTCAGAATCATTGAGTTTAAAACCAAGGCTCATGTTTTCTCTATTATCTATTTTAACTCTAATTCCATTGCTTTTCAATGAATTGAATAGTTCATCTGTTTTATCTATTATTTTTTTAGGATCATCTTTAGACTTAATCAAAGGGATAATAATAATTTGAATAGGAGCTAATAAAGGAGGAAGAACTAATCCAACATCATCACTATGTGACATAATTAGGGCTCCCATAAGTCTAGTTGAGACTCCCCATGAAGTTGCCCATACATATTCTAATTTTCCTGATTTATCTGCGTACTTAACATCGAATGCTTTAGCAAAGTTTTGACCCAGAAAGTGTGATGTACCTGCTTGAAGAGCCTTCCCATCTTGCATTAATGCTTCAATACATAAAGTTTCTTCGGCACCTGCAAACCTTTCAGATTCAGATTTATATCCTTTAACCACTGGCATTGCCATAAACTTTTCAGCAAAGTCAGAATATATATCATTAATTAGTTTAGTCTCTTTAATAGCTTCTTCTTTTGTAGCATGAGCTGTATGACCTTCTTGCCAAAGAAATTCAGCTGTCCTTAAAAATAGTCTTGTTCTCATTTCCCATCTAACCACATTAGCCCATTGATTAATAAGAATTGGTAGATCTCTGTAAGATTGAATCCAGTTCTTATAAGTGCTCCATATTATTGCTTCACTTGTTGGTCTTACAATCAACTCCTCCTCAAGTTTTGAGTCTGGATCAACAATTAATTTACCTTTTTTTTCAGGATCATTTTTCAATCTGTAATGAGTAACAACTGCACACTCTTTTGCAAAGCCTTCTGCATTTTTTTCTTCTGCTTCAAATAAAGATTTTGGAACAAATAAAGGAAAATAAGCATTTTCATGACCTGTCTCCTTAAACATTTTATCTAACTGAGATTTCATTAATTCCCAAATTGAAAAGCCATACGGCTTAATAACCATACAGCCTCTAACAGCTGAAGACTCAGCTAAGCCCGCTTCTGAAACAATATCGTTGTACCACTTTGAGTAATCTTCGTTTCTAGGAGTAATTTTTTTTCCCATTTAATAAATCTTATTTTGAATTATTATAAATAAATGGCATAATTATTGCACATAAATAAGTGTAGTAAAAGTAATAATTTAGATTTAAAAAATTATTCTTAAATTTATATATGATGATAAAAATTTCAAACGTATTCAAGTTAATTGTATTTTCAGCCTTTTTTGTAAGCTGTTCATCATATCAATTAGCATCTTATTATGAAGATAATGATGGGATTTATTCATCTAATGAAAGAGGTCAAGACTATGAAGTTGTTTTTAAAGACTTTGCAGATGAATCTATTAACATAAACTCATCTGAACAATTAGACTCAGGCAATCTACCATGGGGTTCTAATCCAGATTCGGTAGAAGTTGTAAATAATTTCTTTCCTAACTTTGGAAGATTCTACTATAATCCTTTTATTCATAACTCGGCATTTAATCCATTTTTCTCAAACAATGGCTCATTTATAAATTATGGCTTTAGACCGCCTTTTTTCTATAATAGCTTCGCATATGAAATGGGCTACCCATTTTATGGACCAATGAATTTTTATTTCTCTCCTTATGCAACTTCATTAGGAAATTATTACTGGTATATGATGCGTTATTCAAGAAATTATCCATGGTACTCAGGAGATAGATATAATAATTTAGCTGATAATCAGTATAGACAAGAACCATCAAGAGTAGACTTTAGTAATTCAGCTTCAAGAAGAGGTGAAAAAACCTCATCCACTGACAGTGGTAGAAAAAATGATAGACAAGGAGTAGGTATTTCAGGTATATATTCTAGAGTTGCTTCTTATGGAGGAATTTATATGGATAGAACAGGAGATCCTGAATTTGGACGAATTGATAACAATCTTATTGGAGTTTATTCAAAATCAAATTCTAATTCTAGAAACATGTCAAGAAACAGCTCTATTCCTAACTTAAGCTCTATTAAAAGTGATTATGTAAGAGAAGCTTATAGACAAGTTAGATCAGTTAATCCTAGTCAAAGAGGAAACTCATTTAACTATTCATCGGCTAGATCTAGATCTAATTCTTATTCTCCAAATCAATCTCAGTTTAATAATTCATCTACTAGGTCATACTCTTCCCCATCAAGATCATCTCAGGTTGGAAATATGAGCTCTTCTCGTTCAAGCGGAAGCGTTGGAGGGGGTGGATCAAAAGGTGGAAGTGCAGCTGGTTCAAGAGGGGGTGGAAAGATTAATTAAATGTCTAGAACAAAGTTTTTACTTTACATATTCATATTTACTTCTACATTTTCCTTTTCTCAATCATATGAAGATGTCTTAAGATACAACTCGTTTTCTCAAGAAGGAACCTCTAGATTTAATGCAATGGGTGGAGCATTTGGCGCTTTAGGTGGAGATGTTTCTGCAATTTCTGTAAATCCTGCCAGTTCTTCTATTTTTATTGATTCAGAAATAGCCATATCGTTAAACTACAAAAATCAAAGAATTAAGAATTTGCTTAATAATTCTAAATCTGATTCTAAAAATGATTTTTTATCATATGGAGGATTAGGAGCTGTTCTTGTTTATGAGAATAGAAAATCAAAATTATCAGTTGGATACAATCTAAACATGATAGGTGATTTTAATAATTCGTTTAATTTATCTGGAAAAAACAACACTGGAATAGATAGTTATTTCTTATACTATGCTGACGGAATACCCTCTGAAGATTTATTGATTTATGAAGATGAAACAACGCAAAGCGTTTATAAATATTTAGGTAGTAATTATGGGTTTGCAGATCAACAAGCTTTTCTTGGGTATCAGAGTTTTATTATAAATGAATCTGATAATGGGTTAAATAATTATGTTTCTAATTCATTGTATAATGAATTAAATCAAAATTTAGAGGTCAATAGATTAGGTAACCATCTAAAACATAGTTTCAATTTAGGAACTTCTTTAAATAAGAATCTATTTGCAGGAATTAACATTAATTTTCATGAGACAAATTTTGAGGAAACAAAATATTTTCAAGAATACGGCTATTCAAATAGCTCTAATGTCAAACGGGTTTTACTAAAAGAAAATTTACTTGCTCTAGGAAATGGAGTTTCGTTTCAGTTAGGGACTATACTGAAAGTTAAACAGTTAAGGCTTGGCTTTTCATACACTTCCCCTACTAAACTTAAAATTAAAGAAGAAAACTCTCAGTATATAGAAACTGATATAACTAAAAATGATGAGTTAATTACTTATGAAATTGATCCAAACGTTATCAATATATATGATGAGTATCAACTTACACTTCCATCTAAGTCACTTTTTAGTTTAGCATATATATTTAGCAAAAGGGGTTTAATTAGTTTTGATTATGAAATAACTAAATTCAATAATTCTAAGTTTGATGATGATAATGATTCATATCTAAATTCACTTAACTACTCAATTAAAAATAAGTTAGCAGGTAATTCAGAATCAATTCGTGTTGGAGGTGAATATAGAATAAAAAACTATAATCTGAGAGGTGGATTTTTTTCTTATAAAGGCCCCGACTCTAATCTTGATAATAGAATTAATGGTATTTCTGCAGGATTAGGAATAAACTTTGGATATACAGATTTTGATTTTGGAATTACAAAGTCTAATAAATACAGTCAAAATAGACTTTTTACTAGAGGTCTGACTAATCAATATTCAATAGAGGATGATACATACTCATTTTATGCTTCATTTAGCATTAAACTTTAACTTCTATTTAACGACATAATAACTATCTTTGTTTAACTCAAATATTATTTATGAAATTTCAAGATTTACTTAAAGATGAGATTGATTCTCTTGCTGATGACCACATTGGCTCAAGCATAGACAACCCAATAAAAAAAGATGCTTTTAAAGTTTCCAATACAGAAAAAATTAAATTAATCCAGGAAAAAGTGCATGATATTCTTGACATTCTAGGAATGGATTTAAAAGATGATAGTCTAAAGGGAACCCCTAAAAGAGTAGCAAAAATGTTTGTTAATGAAATCTTTGGAGGAATAAATCCAGAAAACAAGCCTGTTGCTTCTACTTTTGATAATAAATTCAAATACGGTGAAATGTTAGTTGAAAAAAATATAACACTTTACTCAACATGTGAGCATCATCTTCTCCCAATTGTTGGTCTTGCTCATGTTGCATACATATCAAGCGGAACTGTTGTAGGTCTTTCAAAAATGAATAGAATAGTTAAGTATTATGCAGATAGACCTCAAGTACAGGAAAGACTTAATATTCAAATTGTAAAAGAATTAAAGGAAGTTCTTAATACTGAGGATGTTGCCTGTGTTATTGACGCAAAACATTTATGTGTAAACTCTAGAGGTATTAGAGATTACAATTCAAGTACTGTAACTGCTGAATTTGGTGGTAAATTCAAAGATGCAAAATACAGAAGAGAATTCTTAGACTATATAAAACTAGAAACAGATATTTAATGATCTCTAAAGACTTACATATATACAATTCTTTAAGTAATTCTAAAGAAAAGTTTAAGTCTATTGAAAAAGGTTCTGTTGGAATGTATGTATGTGGACCTACTGTATATAGTGATGTTCACCTTGGAAATTGCAGGACATTTATCTCTTTTGATGTTATTTACAGGTATCTGATACACCTAGGATATAATGTCAGGTATGTTAGAAATATTACTGATGTTGGTCATTTAGAAGATGACGGTGAAGATAGAGTTTCAAAGAAGGCTAAACTTGAAAAGCTAGAACCGATGGAAGTTGCTCAAAAGTATACGAATGATTTTAGAGAAACTTTAAAAAAATTTAATTCTTTAGACCCTAGTATAGAGCCTCTTGCATCAGGACACATTATTGAGCAAATATCTATTATCAATAATTTGATGAAAAAAAATCTTGCCTACGAATCGAATGGCTCAGTATATTTTGATATAGAGCAATATGATAAGGAAAATAATTATGGTCTTTTGTCAGGTAGGGATCTTGAGAATCTCAAGTCAAATTCAAGATCACTAGACAATCAAGAAGACAAAAAAAATGAATTTGATTTTGCACTTTGGAAAAAGGCAGAAGCAAAACACTTAATGAAATGGGAATCTCCTTGGAGTATTGGATTTCCTGGATGGCATCTTGAATGTACTGCGATGAGCACAAAGTATTTAGGTAATCATTTTGATATTCACGGAGGTGGTATGGATTTAAAATTCCCTCATCATGATTGTGAAATTGCACAAAGTAATGGTCACAATGGACAGGATCCTGCAAAATATTGGATACATGCTAATATGTTAACATTGAATAATAAAAAAATGTCGAAATCAACTGGCAACAATGTTCTTCCAAATGAATTATTTTCAGGTGATAATAATATTTTTTCAAAAGCATTTGACTTTAATGTTATAAGATTCTTTTTTCTACAAGCACATTATAGAAATGTGTTAGACATTAGTGACTCAGCTCTTGTAGCCTCTGAAAAAGGATATCTAAGGCTAATTGAACTTATAAACAGGGTTAAAACTCTTGATGCATCAGATAATTCTAATGATAAGCTACTTAACGAATTAAAAGATTGGGAAATCAGATGTTTGGACTGTCTTAATGACGACTTTAACACACCTATGCTTATTGCTGAATTGTTTAATTCATCTAAAATAATTAATGATTTTGAAGAAAAAATTGGTGATCGTGAAAAAAAATATTTCCTAAACTTAATGGATCAATTTTTAAATAAAATACTAGGAATTGACTATGGTGAATCTAACCAAATTAATAATGATTCAGTACTTGAAGTACTAAAAGAAATAAGAGATGAAGCTAGGTTAGATAAAAACTATGATCTTTCAGATAAAATTAGAGATAAACTTTCTAAAATAGGAATAAACCTAAATGATAAAGATTAGTCAACTTCTAGCATTACCTTTTATTCTATTAATAAAAATTTATAGGCTTTTTATCTCACCACTTTTAGGTAAAAATTGCATCTACACTCCATCATGTTCTGAATATGGGATTATAGCTCTAAGAAAACACGGAATATTTAAAGGAAGTTTTCTTACAGCTAAAAGAATACTAAGATGTAACTCATTATTTAAAGGGGGATATGATCCTGTTCCCTAAATTATATTTATATTTAAAAATGATAATATCTCAAATAAACTGGTCTCCAAGTGAAACACTTTTCGAAATTGGTGGCTTCTCTGTGTATGTATATAGCTTAATGTTTATTCTAGCTTTTTTAACAGGATATAATCTTGTTAAATCATTCTTTGTTAAGGAAAATGTAGATGAGAAATATCTTGACCCAATGTTAATTTACATGGTAGTATCCGTATTTCTTGGAGCTAGGTTTGGTGAAGTATTTTTCTATCAATGGGGGTATTATCAAAATCATTTAATTGAAATCTTGCTTCCAATCCAAGAATCTCCTAATTCATCTATACTTGGGTTAATTGATGGTTATAAATTTACTGGATTTAGAGGGCTAGCTAGTCACGGAGCTGCAATTGGTATATTTATAGGCCTACTATTATTCAAAAGAAAATATAATTTTAAAAGTCTACTATGGATTTTTGACAGATTAACAATTCCAATTGCTATTGGTGGAGCTTTTGTTAGAATAGGTAACTTCTTTAACTCAGAAATTCTTGGAAAATATACTGGTACTGACTGGGGAGTTATATTTGAAAATAGAGGGGAAACACTTCCAAGACATCCAGCACAACTTTATGAATCCTTTGGTTATATCATCCTATTTATAATCCTTTATAAATTATATCATACGTCAGTAAGAGAAAAAGAAGGTACTTTATTTGGATACTTTCTGATAGGGTTATTCTCGATAAGATTTATCGTTGAGTTTATGAAAGAAAGTCAAGGTGGTATTGAAACATTCTTACCAGGTTTATCAACCGGTCAATGGCTAAGTATTCCATTTATTATAATTGGTATAATCTTCTTATTTATTAAAAAGAAAAAATCAGTTATTTAGCCTGCTTATTATAAGAGTCAAACATTATTGGTGTTGCTATAAATACTGAAGAATAAGTTCCTACAAGAACTCCTATAATTAAAGCAAACATAAATCCTCTAATAGATTCACCTCCGAAAATAAAAATTGCTACAAGAACAATTAACGTCGTTAATGAAGTATTAAGAGTTCTACTTAATGTACTGTTTAAGGCAGTATTAACAATTGTTTGATTGTCCCAAGATTTATGTATACCAAAGAATTCTCTAATTCTATCAAACACCACTACAGTATCGTTCAATGAATAACCAATTACCGTTAACAGGGCAGCTATAAATGCTTGATTAATCTCCATATTAAATGGCATTATTTTGTAAGTAAGAGAAAATATACCTAGTACTATAATAACATCATGAAAAACAGCTGAAACAGCTCCTATAGAATATTGCCATTTTTGGAATCTAAGAAGTATATATAAAAACACAATAATCAAAGAACCAAAAACTGCCCAAACTGAATTCTGTTTAATATCATCTGCAATGGTCGGCCCTACCTTAATACTTGACATTATACCAACGTCTTCTCCAGCAGAAAACTCTTGAAAAGTTAAAGAATTTACATACTGAGCGTTAAGATTGTCAAATAAGATATTTTTAATTTCATTATCTACAGCTAAACCTTCCTCATCTACTTTATACTTTGTTGTAATCTTTAATTGATTTGATGCACCAAAAGTTTTCACTTCAGCACTACCAAAAGCATCATTTAATGTGGATTCAATATCAGATGATTTCACCTCTTTGTCAAATCTAACTATATAAGATCTTCCACCTAAAAAGTCGACACCCTGGTTTAAACCTTGAACAAATAGTGAACTTAAGCTAATTAAAATTAAAGTAGCAGAAACCACATAAGTAGCTTTTCTTTTACTTAGAAATTTTATACTCAGGTTACTAAATAAATCTTTAGTTGACTTAGTAGAAAAAGATAGCTTTCCAGATTTAAACACTTTGTTGTCAATTAGAAGTCTTGTTATGAATATTGCAGTGAATAACGATGTAGCTATACCAATTAATAAAGTAGTTGCAAAACCTTTAATTGGACCAGTACCAAAAATATATAAAACAAGTGCTGTAAGACCTGTTGTAATATTTGCATCTAAAATTGAAGATAAAGCATTGTTGAAACCATCATTAATAGACTGTTTTAATCCTTTTTCTTTTCTTAACTCTTCCCTTACCCTTTCAAATATTAGTACGTTTGCATCAACTGATATACCAATTGTAAGAACAATTCCAGCAATACCAGGTAATGTTAATACAGCTCCTAATCCAGCTAAAATTCCAAATATTAGAACTAAGTTAAGTATCAAAGCTATATCAGCAAATATTCCAGATGGACCATAATAAAAAATCATCCATACAAGAACAAATGATAATGCAATCATGAAAGAATAGATTCCACTATCAATGGCTTCTTGACCAAGAGATGGTCCAACAACTTCAGACTGAATTATTGTAGCAGAGGCAGGGAGTTTACCAGCTCTTAACACATTGGCTAAATCAATAGCTTCATTTAAATCAAATTCACCTGTAATTTCTGATCTTCCTCCACTAATTGCTCCTCTAGTAACTCCTGGAGCAGAATAAACTACATCATCTAAGACAATAGCAATATTAGAGTTTTGACTGTAAGCTACACCTGTTAGGTTTTCCCAAACCCTGGCACCTTGAGAATTCATTTGCATTGAAACGGCAGCATTTCCGACTGCATCATAACTTTGAGAAGCATCTACCACTACTCCACCACTTAATGGAGCTTGGTCTTCTCTATTAGATTTAATTGCATAAAGACTAGTTAAACCATCTTGATCTTCTTTACCCCATAAAAATTTAGCATATCTATAATCTCTAGGAAGAAGCTTCCTTACTTCTGGTAAAGAAAGATATGAGTTAACAAGTTCTTGGTCACGTGGTAAAAATCTTGCAATAATTGGTCCACCTTGGTAACTATATGCTCTAACAAGGCTTAAGAGAGGATTAGATTTATTTTGAATAGAATCACCAGATTGTTCAACTTCAGATAAAAGATCATCAATATCTGAGTCACTTGTTTTAGCTTTAATATTTTCTGATTCAATTGAAGACAAATACTCATTTGCAGAAGAGATAAAACTTATAAGATCATCATTCTTATGAGTTTCCCAAAACTCAAGTTGAGCAGTACTTTGTAATAAATTCTGTATTCTATCAATATCTTTAGCTCCAGGTAACTCAATTAATATTCTACCAGAAGAACCTAATCTCTGAATGTTAGGTTGGGTAACCCCAAATTTATCTATACGTTTTCTTAAAACCTCAAAAGCAGATATAATAGATTCATCAATTTTCAATCTTATGATTGATTTCATATCATCATCAGAAGTATCAAAGGAAACATCAGAACTTAAAGTTCTATTTCCAAAAATTTCAGGAGAAGTTAATCTAGTTGGATCAGAATCTGAATCAAAAGCATCAAAGAAGGATTCTAAATAAGTTTGATCAGATTGTTTTTGAAGTTCGTCAGCATTATCTAAAGCAAGGTTAAATTTTTGATTTAATGAGTTTTCTGAAAGCCCTTTTAATAAATCTTTAATTGAAATCTGAAGTATAACATTAATACCACCTTTTAAATCTAATCCTTGATTTAATTCTTTTTGCTTTGCATCGTTATATGATGAATACATTAAGACAGGGAAATCTCCAATTGAGTCAAGAAACCTTATCTCTTCACTCGCTCTCCTTTCAGCAAATGAAATCTCATCTTCTGAGATTTTTTCAATAGCTGCATTTCTAGCTTTATTTTCAAGAGTTGAAGAAATAAAAGTGAATGATAACTGGTATATGCTAACTATACCAAATAATATCGCAAAAGTTTTAATTAATGAAGTTCCTTGCATGATAGATTTTTAACGCCCCAAATATAACATTTGAATATTGAACAAACAACTTTATCTATATTAAACCATTAAGGGCAGAGTTGGTTTGTTTAACAGCATTAACACTATTGTTAAACATTTCTAATTCATTTTGACTTAAATCAAATTCAACAACTCCTTCGAAACCATTCCTGCCAATTATAGAAGGGACACCTATACATAGATCGTTTGCATTATATTCTCCCTCTAAATAAACAGAACATGGAAGAGTCTCTTTTGTGTCATTCACTATAGCATTAACTAAATATGAAACAGAGGCACCTGGTGCATACCAGGCTGAAGTTCCAAGAAGTTTTGTTAATGTTGCTCCACCAACCATAGTTTGAGATGAAATACTTTTCAGTTCATCTTCAGAGACAATATCTGATAAAAGCTTATTATTACACTTAGCTATGGAAGTTAGTGGAATCATTGTTGTATCTCCATGACCACCAATAACCATTGCATCAATATCGTATTGATTAAAATTTGTAGACTTTGAGATGTAAGTTTTAAATCTAGAACTATCAAGGATTCCTCCCATTCCAATTATTCTATTCTTTGGTATATCAAATGATTTATTTACTAAATAAGTCATTGTATCCATTGGATTAGATACTACAATAATTATAGCATCTGGAGAATGTTTTAATAAATTTTCAGAGACAGATTTAACAATACCTGCATTTATACCTATCAATTCTTCTCTCGTCATTCCTGGTTTTCTTGGAATTCCAGATGTGATTACAACCACATCACTATTTGAGGTTTTAGAGTAATCATTAGTAACACCTATAACTTTAGATTTGAACCCTAATGTACTAGTAGTTTGAGTAAGGTCTAATGCTTTACCCTCTGCAAAACCTTCTTTAATATCTAAAAGAATAATTTCTTCTACAATCTCTTTTAATAAAATATATTCTGCACAGGATGAACCAACATTTCCTGCACCAACAATAGTTACCTTCATAATTAAACGTCTATTTTAGCGTAAACTGCATTATCTTCTATAAACTTCCTTCTAGGTGGAACCTCATCACCCATTAAAGTTGCAAACCACTGCTCGGCAGAGTTAGCGTTGTCTTGATTCAGAGTTATTAGTCTTAAGGTTCTTGATTCAGGATTCATTGTAGTATCCCAAAGTTGATCAGCATTCATTTCACCAAGACCCTTATATCTTTGTATTGATACTCCTGAACCTAAATCTTTTGCAATGAGATCTCTTTCATCATCATTCCAAGCGTAAACTTTTTTAGCACCTTTTTTAACAAGATATAAAGGAGGAGTGGCAATGTAAATATTACCTCTTTCAACTAATTCCCTCATATATCTGAAGAAAAATGTTAAAATCAGAGTTGAAATATGGCTACCATCAACATCAGCATCACACATTATGATTATCTTGTGATATCTTAATTTCTCAAGGTTAAGAGCCTTACTATCTTCCTCTGTTCCAACAGAAACTCCTAGTGCAGTATAAATATTTCTTATCTCCTCATTTTCAAAAACTCTATGTTGCTGTGCTTTTTCAACATTTAAAATTTTACCCCTTAATGGAAGAATAGCTTGAAAAACACGATCTCTACCCTGTTTGGCTGTACCACCTGCAGAATCTCCCTCAACTAAAAAAACTTCACATAATGATGGATCTGTCTCAGAGCAGTCAGATAATTTCCCAGGAAGACCACCACCTGTCATAACAGTCTTTCGCTGAATCATTTCTCTTGCTTTACTTGCAGCAGTTCTAGCTTGAGCAGCTAAAATTACTTTCTGAACAATAATCTTAGAGTCATCTGGATTTTCTTCAAGATAATCTTCAAGCATCTGAGAAACAGACTGTGATACAGCAGAACTAACCTCTCTATTTCCAAGTTTAGTCTTTGTTTGCCCTTCAAACTGAGGCTCTGCAACCTTAACCGAGATTACAGCAGTTAATCCTTCTCTAAAATCATCACTTGATATATCAAATTTGAGTTTATCAGTTAAACCTGATGAATCTGCATATTTTTTTAATGTATTAGTTAAACCTCTCCTAAATCCTGATAAGTGAGTACCTCCCTCGTGAGTATCAATGTTATTAACGTAAGAATGAAGATTCTCTGAAAAGGATGAATTATAAACCATCGCAACTTCAACAGGGATACCATTTTTCTCACCTTCCATTTTAATTACACTACTAATGATTGGCATTCTACCCTTATCTAGGTATTGAATAAATTCACTTAAGCCTTCTTTTGAAAGAAAAGTCTCACTAATTGCATTACCATCTTTATCTTTTTTTCTATTATCAGTAATTGAAATTGTTAATCCTTTATTAAGGAATGACAGTTCTCTCATTCTGTTTGAGAGAATTTCATATTCAAACTCTGTTACTTCTTTAAATATCTCTTTATCAGGAGTAAAGGTTACAAGAGTACCTCTTTTATCAGAATTACCAATTTCTTTTACGGGTGCTTTTGGTTTTCCTTTACTATATGATTGTTCATATTCTTTTCCATCTCTAAAAACTTTAGCAACAAGTAACTCAGATAATGCATTTACACAAGAAACACCAACACCATGCAAACCACCAGAAACTTTATATGAATCTTTATCAAATTTACCCCCAGCACCAATTTTGGTCATTACTACTTCAAGGGCTGACACTCCCTCTTTTTTATGTAATCCCACAGGTATACCTCTTCCATTATCTTCAACAGTTAAACTTGAGTCATTATTAATTTCTAAAGAGATCGAAGTACAATACCCAGCCATTGCCTCATCTATAGAATTATCTACAACTTCATAGACTAAATGATGAAGACCTCTTGAGCCAACATCTCCAATATACATTGAAGGTCTTTTTCTTACATGTTCCATTCCCTCGAGGGCCTGAATACTGTCTGCAGAATATTGATTTTCTAAGTTATCTTTGGACATTTTTTTGGTATAATTTTGTTACTATAAATATACTAAAAAACGAGGGGGTTGATGTGTTGTAACTATCAGTATTTAAGCTAAACTTATCAACATTTTATTCATAAGATTCATTATGAATATTTGATATAGATCTACCACTTGGATCATTCATATTTTTAAAGGCTTCATCCCACTCTAAAGCCTGGGGAGTACTACAAGCTACTGATGGAACAGAAGGAACAGATAAAGCAGCTGCTTCACTAGAAAAATGATCATTAAAAATAGATCTATAATAAAATTCCTCCTTGTTTCGAGGAGTGTTTATAGGGAATACATTAGATGCATTTTTTAAATCATTATCAGTTACTTCCTTAGATACTAGTTCTTTTAGACTATCAATCCAAGAATATCCAACTCCATCAGAAAATTGTTCTTTTTGTCTCCATAAGACACTCTCTGGCAAGTAATCCTTAAATGCTTCTCTTAAGACCCATTTCTCAATCCTTCCATTTTTAATCATTTTATCTTCTGGGTTAATATTCATTGCTACGTCTATAAATTCCTTATCTAGAAAAGGAACTCTACCTTCAATTCCCCAGGCAGCTAGAGATTTATTAGCTCTCAAACAGTCATACTGATGTAATTTATCTAATTTTCTTACCGTTTCTTCATGAAACTCCTTGGCATTTGGAGCTTTATGAAAATACAAATATCCTCCAAAAAGTTCATCAGCACCTTCACCAGAAAGCACCATTTTAATTCCTAAAGATTTAATAGCTCTAGCCATTAAATGCATTGGAGTGGAAGCTCTA
>Ga0206683_10000752_pt1 | contig 23067 bp, 16 predicted proteins | sample M280m12015metaG_FD_155483 | JGI IMG/M metagenome (GOLD analysis project Ga0206683, IMG submission 155483) | Ammonia-oxidizing marine archaeal communities from Monterey Bay, California, United States - M2 80m 12015 | ecosystem: Environmental > Aquatic > Marine > Intertidal zone | place: USA...
CAACAGGTTCAGCTTCAACGGTTTCAGGTTCTATAGCAACAGGTTCAGCTTCAATAGTTTCAGATTCTATAGCAACAGGTTCAGCTTCAATAGTTTCAGATTCTATAGCAACAGGTTCAGCTTCAACGGTTTCAGATTCTATAGCAACAGGTTCAGCTTCAATAGTTTCAGATTCTATAGCAACAGGTTCAGCTTCTACAGCATTTTCAACAACTTCTTCAGTTGCATCAGTAGCGGCTTCAATTACAGCTCCAGTAACATCTTCATTAGTATCAACGGTTTCAGGTTCTATAGCAACAGGTTCAGCTTCAATAGTTTCAGGTTCTAATATTTCATTTTCAACAACATCTTCGAAAGCATCAGTAGCGGCCTCAATTACAGTTTCAGCAACTTCTTCTCCGGTGCTCACTGCAGAATCATCAATGACCATGTCCCAATCACTTGAAGCTTCAACAATGTCAACTTCAGCAATAGGTGAAGCAACAGGAATTGCGGTTTCCACCACTTCAAACTCATCTTCAATTTCTACAACTGAAGGTAATGACTTCACTTCTTCTTCAAAATCTATTTCTTCAAGAGGTGCTTCTTCTAGAGCTTGAGCCCAAACAGAGCAAACTCTTGCTACTGGTTCATTAATTCTTAGGCATGTAACACAGATATTAGCATTTTCAGGTTGCCAAATACAAGGTTGATTTGGCAAATTATCAAGAAATTCACGTATTGATCCATAACTTTGTGGTTGCGCTGCCATTTTTTCACCTCGTTTAAATTATCCCAGATTCACTATACAACATATTATACTGGAGTTAGTATAGTTTTCGACTACTATAAAATAGTAGCACGCTACCTTCTATATAGTCCACTTATAATAGAAAATTAGCTGTGTTGACTATGGATAATGAAAAAATATTTGCAATTTTTATATTTTTGATATTGACTGTTTCTGGCACAGTAATTATGTTTGGTGAAGATACTAAGCAAGATTTAGTAGATATTATAGGTGTTTCAGGTGAAACAGAATGGCTTGAACCTGTTTTTATGCCAAGAGACGAAGAATGTATTGATGAAACAAATGGGCAAGTATATCCAGAATATGGGATTGGTTATGAACCAAGTTTATCCTTAGATTCTAAAGGAAATATGTTTGTTACAGCCCACAAGGATTTGAGATGGGGAGGTGAAGATGCACCGATACCAATCATTCTAGATCCAGATGATCCGGGTTTATGGTATGCATGTCAAGATGGTGAGAGTACTTCATGGGATTATTGGGCTTCTTGGTTTTGGAAAACAAATGATGGAGGTCTTACTTGGGATCATGGAGATAATTTCGATCCAACTCCCGGAAATATGCTAATGGCTAATTATGCAGCCGGAGGCTCAGAATGCTTAGGTGATGAAGGAGATATATCTGTTGACGCGAATGATAAAATATATTATCTTGATACTACTTTAGAAGATAATTGGTGGCACATATTTTCAGATGGTGGTAATACTTACGAATTAGGCGTTTGTCAAAGAATGAACTCTATGGCTGCAGATGATAGACCTTGGTTGGCAGCTCAGGGCGATGGAATAATTCATTATTTAGGAAATTCAGGTGTACCGCCTCCAGAATGTAGCATAGATTCAGGTAGATATTGGTACTACCATTCAGAAGACGCAGGCAATACATTCTCACAATGTTATTCTATGCCTGGCGGCTGGTCTACCATTGCATCTCAACGCAATGGATCTTATGTTTACGTTGCACAAGAAAATGCAGATACGGCCACAGGAACGGTAATTGTACGTATAAGTGACGATTATGGACGAGGAACAGGACCAGGTCCATCAGACGGAACATGGCAAGACCCTGTAGTTGTCGGTGAGCGCAAAGGTAATCCACCAGAAGGATATCCATTAGTCAACACAAATGAACAGGGAACAGTGGCAGTAGTTTGGGCAGATTGCCCAGAAGGAAAGATAGGTGCTTGGGAAATGAATATGGCAATTTCATATGATTATGGAGTTAATTGGACAACCTGGGAAATAACTCCAGAATGGGAAGGAATTACAATGTATCCATTTGTATCTATTAGTGAAAATAATAGAGTAGCAGTTTCATTTTATGGCTTAGATTATGAAACTGGCAATAGTACAGGATATACAGAAGGAACACCTTGGTATCTTTATTCAGGATATATTGATAGTCCTCAAGATAATGATACCTTTAATTTTGAAATTGCAGATCCAACGCCATTACACACAGTAACTGCTTACGAAGAAACCGAAGAAGATGTTCATGCACTTCATGACTTTTTTGAAACTGTAATTTCTGCAGATGGTTCTTGGATGGGAATAGCATATCAACGGAATGTTGGAGAACATCCTTTCGAAGAAAATGAAGAACAGAGATACATTATGTTTGTTAGAGGCGAATTAGGTTAGTTTTTTGATTATTTTTTAAGTAAATCTAGATATATTTTTTTTAGACTTTTTCCACACATTTCCCAGTTTAATTCGCTTTTATTTTTTTCGTTATATATTTTTTGATTAGATAATATTTTTAAAATTGCTTCTGCAATATGCATTTCATTTTCAGGATTTACAGAGATCCCGCATTTGTGTTTTTTAATTAATTTTGTCATTTGAGGCATATTGCTAGCTACAATTGGCAATCCACAAGCAATATATTCATATAATTTATTTGGCAAACCAATAAGATTATTGTAATGTGTCGCTCTGTTTAGAACTATACCTACGTCTGCATGGACAAGATAGGGTGCTACATTTGCATGTTCTACCCATCCAGTAATCAAGATATTATCTTTATTTTTGTTTAAGAACGTTTTTACTTGACTATTCCATCCAGAGTCTTCGATTTCTCCTCCAACAACTACAAACAAAATATTAGGTATCTTTTTAATGAGAATTTCTATAGCTAGAAGTAATTTTCCTAGCCCTCTTCCAGCCTTAATGCCTCCTTGATAGACTATAACTTTCTTGTTAAGGTATAAATTCTTTACATCATTTGAATAACATTCTCTGTTGAATAAGTCAGATTTTGGAAAATTTGGGATTAAAAACGTTGGTTTAATTTGTTTATATCGTTTGACAAGCGGAGGTACAACAGTAATTATTGTTGAAGTATTTAGAAGTCCTAATCTGATAATTAAAGAGATTATCCATTCAAATCCGAGTTTAGTGACCACCTTTCCGTTTGGTCTTATTTTAGTGCTAATTAGTGAAGGATAATCCTCATGACAGTCCCATATTATTTTTCTACCCGTTAATAATTTTAAAACAACTGAATAAAGTAAAGGATCTAGTTCATGACAATGAAATAAGTCATAATTACCTTTTAAGGCACAATTTAAAATCTTGAGTGCAGTTACACCAGGTATATCTGATTTAGATATGCAGTGAACTACCAATCCATCAATTTCTTTTATGCTATTATTTGAGTGAGGAGTTATAATGTGAATATCATATCCTGCATTATGAAGTGTAATTGCTTCTTTCCAAACACGTTGATCAAAGGGCTTAAAAAAATCCCTGTCGCAAATCATAGCAATTTTTGGCACACTACCCTATGGCGGCAGTTCTAAAACCTGTTCACCACTATGACTTTGTGAGAGTATTGATGGTAGCCCCTTCTGTGAGGGTTCCAGACACTTTAGGACAGACCCTACATCAATTGGCTCTTGCAAATGGTCTTGCTAAAAAAGGTATAGAAGTTACCTTGTTATGCCGGTGTGATAAAGAGAAAATTGATATTTCTAATTTTAGTCCAAATTTAAATTTCATATCAATAGTAGATCCGGGAATACCTTTTGAAAGAATAATATTTACAAGACACGCTTATCAAAAAGTTAAATCTAAGATAAGTGAAGGTGATTTTGATATAGTACATGATAGAGGCTATATCTTTGCAGGTTCGGGTGTACAAGCTGCCTTTGAAACGGGAGTAAAATCTATCCTTCAAGTGGATGATAATTGGATGAGGTCTGAATTATCAGCAACTAAAGTGGCTAGACTTTGGCCATATAATAAATCTGCAATTCATTCATGTCGCCAGCAAATAGAATTAGCCGATGGAGGTTTTACTGTAAGTTCTATCCTTAGAGATCAAATATCTAAATGGAATTCAAAGGCTAAAGAATTTTCAGTTATACAAAATGGTTATGAAGATGACTTGTTTAATCTTAAAAGTAAATCTTTAGGAATTAAGGACAAATTAGGAATTGTAAATAAAATGGCAGTTTTTGTTGGTGCTCTAGGTCCATGGCATGGTACTGATGAATTAGTAGAAATTGCACAATCGAATCCTTCAATAGATGTAGTTGTAGCAGGCGGTGGTTATGGTCATAACTTGCCAAAATTGGATAATTTACATCATATTGGAAGACTTGAAAGACATGAGGTTCCAGGTTTATTATTAGAAGCTGATATTGGTTTGGCGCCTTATCCAAATATGGATTATGGTTTTTCACCATTAAAAATTTATGAATACATGGGTTGTAAATTGCCAGTTATAGCTACACTATTACCCTCAGTTAAAGAAGCGACACAGGGGCATGCATTATTGGTAAGACCCGGTCAAATGGCTGATGCAATATCTAAAATATTACCTAATAACAAGTTGTTAGAAGATATGGCAAATTCAGCCTACACTTTTGCAACCCAGCAAAGAACTTGGTCTCAAACTATAGAAAAAACAATTAAACTTTATGAGGATATTTTATGAGTTTTGTCCCGGGCCATGTAAGTTTAACATTTTCAATTTGGCCAGATAAGGATCCACTAGCCATGGGTTCGATAGGTATGGGTGTTGTTCTTCCTCAAGGTGTACATTGTGCTGTTGTTAAGGAAGAATCAGATACTGAAGAAAATATAGTAATTAGAAAAGGTAAAAAGATACAAGATCCCGTTACTTTGAGAGCTATTGAGCTACTTGGATTTAAAAATGAAGGTTTAACTATATACCTTAGACATGATTTGCCTTTAGGTTCTGGTTTTGGAATATCTGGAGCCTCAGCTTTAGCAGCATGTTTAGAGTTAGAGAAAGACTTAGAATTATGTGTTAAAGCAGCTCATCAAGCTGAAATAGAATTTCAAACAGGTTTGGGCGATGTTATAGCAATTTCCACATCAATTAAGAATCATACTTTTCCATCTATAGTTATTCGACATGAACCAGGTTATGGTGGTAGAACTACATTTCATCCAATTAAAGAAAATTTTTTAGTTTGTGTTTCAGGTTTGGGCAGAGACACTTCTGAAATAATATCAGATAAAGGATGGGTTGAAATTATAAATTCAGCAGCTTTAGGCATACAATTTGATGAAGTTTCTCTACGTTCAGCAATAAAGATAGGTCGTTTATTTACTGAAAAATCAGGTTTAATAAATAAAAATATATCGGAGATATTCGATAGTACTCCAATAGGTTCAGTTTGTACAGTTGCTCATCTTGGTACTTCAATAATTGCAATTTCCGATGACTTACTAAAACTTAGTGAGTCACTAGAAAAGTTTGGAGAAATTAGAAAATATTAAGTTGCCGGATTTGCTATTTTCCCAGATATATTGGTTTTAGGTAAAAACTTTGTTAGATTCTTTAGAAGCCCATCCTTTCCAGGTCCTGCTACAAGTATATTGTCTAAGACATCTTTTAATGACGAAACAGGAATAATAGTAATCATATCTTTGTATTTTGATTCTATAAGAACATCTTGCATATTCATAGAAGGTATGAGGACTTTTGTCACTCCAGATTCAGCTGCAGCTTCAATCTTAGCCGTAACACCTCCAACAGGTAGAACTTGTCCTCTAACACTAAGCGATCCAGTTAATGCTACAGTTTGATCCACCTCTGCATTTTCTAAAGCAGATATTACTGCTGTTGCAATAGAGACTGATGCAGAATCACCTTCTACGCCTTCATAAGCTCCTACAAATTGAACATGAATATCATACTTGGATATGTCTTCTCCAGTATATTTTTTTATTAATGCAGATACATTTTCAACTGCCTCTTTTGCAATTTCACCTAACTTTCCTGTTGCTATAATTTTACCTGAATTTTTAGATTGTGCAGGTGTAACTTCAGCTACAATTGGCATCATTATTCCTGCCATTTCTGACATTCCTGAGTTTGCACCCATCACAGCTAAACCGTTAACCATTCCAACTTCAGAACCTTCAATAGAATACATTTTGTAGTCTTTTCGGCGTTCAACATATCTATCAGCAATTTGTTGTTCAAGAGGTTTTGCAATAGTTTTAGCTTTGATAACGTGTGTAGCCGTCACAGTTTCATCTCCAAGTTCTCTTGCAATATCTCCAGCCACTCTAACCAGACCTCCTAATTCTCTTAGTCTTAAACTTAGATGATTTTGTCTACCAGCTCTACGTTGAGCTTCATGTATTATTTCACCAACTGCTTCTTTAGCAAAGTGTCCTATTTTTTCATCTTTTGATACTTCTTGAGCAATAAATCTTACTAATTTTTCTCTATTTTCTTGTGAATCTGGGATGGTAGAATTCATGAATATTTCATACCCATAACCCCTGATTCTACTTCTAAGTGCAGGATGCATACCTTGGATAGCATCTAAGTTTCCAGCAGCTACTAAAACAAAATTACAAGGCACAGGTTCAGTCTTAGTCATAGCACCTGCCGAACGTTCAGATTGCCCAGATATTGAGAATTCACCTTCCTGAATTGCAGTTAAAAGTGATTGCTGAGATTCTATCCTTAATAAATTAATTTCATCAATATACAATACACCTTTGTGAGACTTATGAATTGCACCTGCTTCCACACGATCATGAGCTGGAGTTTCAAGTCCTCCAGATTGGAAAGGATCATGTCTTACATCGCCTAAAAGTGCGCCAGCATGTGTTCCAGTTGCATCTATAAATGGAGCATTCATATTTTTTTCATGCAGTATCAATCCTTTTGGTACATTAGCATTATCATTACGTTGATTAGTATACCTCATAGCCATAAAAACAAAAGCAGCTGCAATCAAACTATAGAATACAATCATAGGATTGCTAAAACCAGTAGCAATAAACCAAAGAACTCCAAACATAATAATTAGACCGACAATCATCATTTGAGATTTAGCCTTCTTTTCTTTTTCAATCATTGCCTGAGCTTTTTGCACTTGAACGATTTCTTTACCTTTTCCAGCAGGAACAACACGAACTCTAGGTTCATTATTGTCTTCATGGTTATTGTAAACTAAGACATCTTGTAATTCTTCTTTAGGCAAAAGTTCAGAAATTGAACGTGCGAGCATAGATTTCCCAGTTCCGGGATCTCCAATGAGCATTACATGTCTTCTTTGTTCAGCTGCTTTTCTTACAATTTCAACACCATGTTTTTGACCAATTACTTGATCAATTAGCATTTTAGGAACTGCAATATCCTCTGTAGACTCCATATCTAAGTCTTTTACCCATTCACGTGGGTCTTGCAAAATCTCACTTTTTTTAGCCATTAGATATTTAGAATCAATGCCTATAGATATATAAGTTTCGAATAATCACAATTCAATATTTTGCAGACTTTCGTCTTCTTCTTCAACTTGTGGTATTTCACTTAGAATAAATTTAGTTCCATAATGTAATATCCCACTTTCACTATCTTCACCTAATTTTCTAAATACAGCTTTTACTTTCATACCCGGTTTGACAGTTTTAGGATCACAGTCAACAATTTGTGAGGTTATTCGCGGACCTTCATCCAGCTCAATGATTGCCATACAATACGGTCCAAACATTTCATATCCTGTTTGAGCTTGATGCACTACAGTTGAATTGATAACTTCTCCTGTACCTTTAAACTGATAATCCTTCATTGTTCCAATAGATTCACGTCCAATATCAGGGTCAAAAGTTCTTCTTGGAAAATGATATTTCTTAGTCAATTTACAATATGATCCAATAAGATTATATCTTGAATCTAATTCTCTCCAAAACCGAGGGACGGACATTATTCAGCCTCCAAAATGTGTACAACTGCGGTAGCAGCAGTACCTCCATGATTTTCCACCATTCCGATTTTTGCATTCTTTACTTGTCTATCTCCAGCTTCTCCACGAAGTTGTTGAACGATTTCTACTATTTGTGCAATTCCTGTAGCTCCAGGTGCATGTCCTCTAGCTTTCAATCCCCCACTCGTATTGACGGGTATTTTCCCTCCAATAGTTGTTTCACCCTTTAATATTTTTTCTCCGGCTTTTCCCCTTTTGAATATACCTATCTCTTCTAGCGCAATAATTTCAGATATAGTAAAATTATCATGAATTTCGATTACATCTAAATCATTTGGTTTTTTACCACAACTTTTGAATGCTCTTTTAGCAGCTATACGAATGGCTGGCATCCGGTTCAAATATTTACGATGGTGTAAACTTAAGGTATCTGAAGCTTGTCCTGATCCTATGATTTTAATTGCTTTTTTGGTATATTTAGAAGCTTTATCAGAGGCGCAAAGAACTACAGCTGCAGCTCCATCACTATTTGGTGCACAATCTAGCATTCTTAGTGGACTAGATACAATTCCAGAGTTTGAAACGGCCTCATTACTTACTTTGAACGGAAATTGTGCCATAGGGTTCATCGATGCGTGGTAATGATTTTTTGATGAAACTGCAGACATTTCTTCTCTTGTAGTTCCATATTCATCAATGTGACTTTGCGCCATCATTGCATGCAATGATGCAAATGTAGCTCCTGCTTTAGATTCCCATTGTTCATCAGACCCCATACTAACAGTATAAGATGATTCAGAATCACTAACGTCAGTCATTTTTTCAGCACCACCAACAACTGCAATATCGATGAATCCTCCTGCAATAGCCATGTATGCTTGTCTTAATGCTAAACCTCCAGAGGCTGAAGCAGCTTCAACTCTAGTTGCAGGTATATGATTATCAGTTAAACCACAATAGTCAGCCATTAACGCACTTACATGTTCTTGTTGTAAAGTAGATCCTGCAGCCATATTTCCAATATACAAAGCATCAATATCTTTACTCTTAATTCCAGCATCACTGATTGCAGATAATCCAGTTTCAAGACCCAATTGACGAAGTGATTTATCCCATAGTTCACCGAATTTAGTTATTCCAATACCAATTATACTTACATCTCTCATTTGGTTGCCCCCATGTTCAATTTACCCCGGAATTTAGCGTAAGTTGCATAGTTCACAATTTCCATTCTTGAAATCATATTTTCTACAGTTTCAGTTCGGTCGATATCCATAATTTTCTCAGTTACAGTAATGTCAAACCCATCACTTCCTGCTCCAGAACCATATGCAACTGCAAGTATTTTATCACCAGGTTTCGCTATGTCTAGTATTGCTGAAAGACCTAAAAATACGGCACCAGAATAAGTATTTCCTATTTTTGGAGTTAACAATCCAGTTTCAAATTGCTCTTTTGTAAAACCTAATGATTTAGCGGCCCTTATTGGGAATTTACCATTAGGTTGATGTGTTACGATATAATCATAATCTTCAGGTTTTGTGCCTGCTTTTTCCATAATCATCATTCCACAATTCATTACATGTTTGAAAAACGCAGGTTTACCTGTAAATCTTCCCCCATGTCTTGGATATTTTTGTCCTTCTCTTCTCCAAAAATCTGGCGTATCTGTAGTATAAGAGGTAGTATGATTAATATTGGCGATTACATTTTCTCTTCCTATTATAAGTGCTCCACCACCTGCGGATGCACTGTATTCAAGGGCATCACCCGGTGCACCTTGTGAGGTATCTACACCTATAGCAATTCCATTTTTAATTTGCTTATGTCCAACCATTCCTAAACAGGTTTGAATAGCAGCAGTACCTGCTTTACAAGCAAATTCAAAATCTGCAGCAGTCAAATTAGGAGTGGCATTAATTGCTTCAGCAACAATTGTAGAAGTTGGTTTTACAGCATAAGGATGAGATTCTGAACCTGTGTATACAGCTTCAATATCATTTCCTGTAATTTTTGCACGATTCATTGCTTGCCGTGTAGCTTCTACTGCGATTGTTATCACATCTTCATCTGGGCCAGGTACTGATTTAGAATATACATTTAGGTTCTTAGCCCAAGCACTTCCATCTGCACCCCATACTGAAGCAATTTCTCCGGTTTCAATTTTGTATCCGGGTACATATGCTCCATAGCTTACGATTCCATTCATTTTTTCACCTTATTTTAAATACCTCAAATTTCCAATAATTTCTTTTTCCGAAAGTTCAGTTTTAACAAGAACAACTCTTTCCATATCTGCTAGTTTCGGCGCTAACAGATCAACTGCTTTTGGTTTAATATAAACAACCATTCTTGGTTTAACTGGATGAGCTCTTACTGCAATCATTGGAGAGCGACCGTAATGCACTCCTGAAAAAAACACAGCTCTTTCATTTGACCACCCATACATTTCTCCAAATGCATTAAATGTAGTAATAGCCTTCAGTGAATCAACCATCGTGTATCCATATATTGGTCTTTCAGTAAGTTCCTTGTTTCCAGCTAATACTTCACCTTCAATAGTTTCTAACATTTTATTAATGGTGACTCCACTTGTAAACTCTTTGATATCTACAATAGCTTCATTGGTTCTTCTACCTACCATACTATTGGCAACTTTACTTCCGTGAGATGAATCATAATCAACCATGGCTTCAACAAATTTCCTAACAGTTCCTATTCCTGGCGATGCACGTCTTCCCTTTTCAAAATCACAAACAACAGAAGGTTTAACTTCCAAAAGGTTGGCTAATTCTTTCTGAGACAGATTAAAAATTTCTCTCCATTTTCTCAAAGTATCTCCAGGTTTCTCAGAAACTACTATCTCGCCCGCCATACGCCGCGTAAGTTGTTTGTGCACATTATTTCATTTAGAAGACAGTATTTAATTATATATGTATTAAAGTTCGTCAATTGCCTTATTTTATAGAAATGTTAGTATTATATAGATGTGATTTTGTTGAAAATAGTGGATATAAACAGTTGGGTCCCTAAAAAAATTTTCTTAACTAAGGGAGCTGGACAACACAGAGAAAAATTAGCATCGTTTGAGTTAGCTCTAAGAGAAGCCGGTATTGCTTCTTTAAATTTGATTACAGTTTCCAGTATTTTGCCTCCTAAATGTGAATTTATTGATCGAGAGACTGGTGTTAAACTTCTCTCACATGGGCAAGTCGTACCTATTGTTTTAGCTCGTTCTGAGAGTAATAACTCTTCTGAATTAGTTAGTTCAGGCGTGGGTGTGGCAGTACCTAAAGATAGGGCTGATTATGGGTATCTTTCTGAGCATCATGGTGTGAATTTAACAGATGAGCAGATGGAAGAATATGTTGAAGATTTGGCAGCTGAAATGCTGGCAACTACTTACGGTCTTAAATTTGATCCTGATGCTTCTTGGGATGAAAAGAGAGAGATTTGGAAAATAGATGATAGGATTGTTAATACACGTTCAGTAATTCAGACAGCAACGGTTAGTCCTGATGGATTGTGGACAACTACAGTTGCAGCAGCAGTACTCATACTGTAATTTACTGACCAAATATCTTATAATATACGCAATACTTGGTATTATTCATACCAATGCGTGAAACTACCCCACTCTGGACATTTCAAGGAGGTGCATCGCCTTCATCTTTGTCAATGAGTTTAGATGGTAAATTTGCAGGAGTAGGTTATAAAAATGGTTTGACTTTTCTGAATGAGAGTGGACGGCCAGTTTGGAATAACAAAAAGATACGAAGAGTTAAAGATATTTCAGTATCGACACGTACAGGTTTGATGTCAATAGCTAGCGATCAAAAAGTTCTCTATTTAGTTGATAAAGGGGGAAAAATCCGTTGGCATAGAGAATTACAAAGTAAAGCAGTCGCAACAAGTATTAGTTCAAGAGGAACAACAATTGCAGTTGGTACTGATGAAGGACGTTTGATTGTTTATGGCAGTAATGGTAAAGTAAAATGGGAAAAGCATTTGAGTAATTCTGATTTTCCGGTAAATAGTGTTGATATTTCATCAGATGGTCAATTTATAGTAGCAGGTACTAATTATTCAAGAGTATATTTGTATAATATTAAAGGAGATGTTTTATGGACTAAAGAGACTTCCGGAGAAGTTCTTCAAACATGTATAAGTTCTAATGGAGATTATGTGGGTTATTTGACAAGTGATAATACATTCACATTTGGAGTTAAGAGTTCTCGTATTTTATGGGAAGAGACATTTTCGGTTCAACCTATTTGGATAGATATGACTCAAACTGCAGATTTTGTTTCTATAGGTGAAACTCCTTCTAAAGTTACATTATTTAACAAAAAAGGTCGGAAAGTTTGGGGTTTTAAATCTAGACAATCGACTAAAGGAGTTATGGCTAGTGGGGGTGGTTATCTATTTTTAGGTGGTATTGATGGTGTTTACAAATATACTTTAGAGCCTTATCTTCAAAGATTAATGAAGTATGCACATAATAGAATTGAAAAAGCTGTATCAGATAATTTAGATACGACAACCGCTAAGAAATTATTTCAAACTGCTCAATCAGATTTTAAGAAAAAAAATCATCTCAGCTTTTTAGTTAATATTCAGCAGGCCTCACGTTCGGCACGTGAAGCACGCATTATTGAAAGTGATATCACTCCGAATGAGAGACGATTGGAACGAAATGAGATGGAAAAAAATCAGGCAAATATAACTAATGTAACTGAGAATAGTGAAGATGAAATGATGTCAAAATTAGTTCAATTAGCTGAAATGCATGAGAATGGAATTTTAAGTGAAGAAGAATTTTTGATGGCAAAATCTAAACTTTTAAGACTTTAACTTAAACTTAATATAATCTATGCAATATTGTCTGGCTTATGTCCGTAATGACAACATCTGAATATTTGATTCAAAATGCAGAAAAATACTCTCATAGTCCTGCATTATCTTCTAAAGACAAATCTGGAGAATGGATGCACACAACCTGGTCTGAGTTTCATAATGAAACAATGGCCTTATCGAAGGCACTTGTAGCTGTAGGTTTTCAGAAGGGCGATAATTTAAGCATATATTCTTACAATCGTAAAGAATGGTATTTGGCCTATGCAGCAGCCAATTTTTGTAACGGTGCAGGAGTTGGAGTTTACCATACATGTTCATCGAATGAAGTTGAATGGGTAGTTGGTAATTCAGATTCAAAGGTTGTATTTGTTGGACATAATCCAATGGATGGAGGTGACACTTCAAAGATGTGTTCACATAGGCTTCATGCAGCTTTATCTAAACTTGAAAAAGTAGAAATTGTAGTGGTGATGGATGGTGTAGATATGCCAGATCATCCTAAGGCAATATCATGGTCCGATTTTTTATCAAAAGGTAAGGATATTGAGGAGTCACAAATTCATGATCGCATAGCAGGTATTAGTCAAGATGATACTGCAACTTTAATTTATACTTCTGGAACAACTGGAAACCCTAAAGGAGTAGAGTTAACTTATGATAATTTTGAATATGAAATAACCAAGGTTCTTGAGATACAAAGTTATAAACAAGGAGAAAAATACGTTTCTTGGTTACCTTGTGCTCACGTCTTTGGGCAACTAGTAGATAATCATGCTTGGATTAGAGAGGCAATGCATATGCATGTAGTAGATAATCCATTGCATGCGATTGATTATTGTAAAGAAGTTCAGCCTCATTTATTTATTGGAGTTCCAAGAATATATGAGAAAGTTTATTCCAATTTGGTTGCAGGTTTGGGAGGAAAAGTAAAACTTCTAGGTATACCTATTCTTGGCAGTATAATCAAAAAGAAGGCAAAGGCAAAGATTGGTATGTCAAATTGTGTTTATGCAATTACTGGTGCAGCTCCAATAAATCCAGATATTTTAGAATTATTTCACAAGTTAGGTATTCCATTGTTTGAAGGATATGGAATGACAGAAACTTCAGCAGGTGCAACGATTGGTCATAAGAATGCAAATAAGTTTGGTTCTGTTGGGAAAACTTTTGCAGGTGAGATTCGTATAGATAATCCTAATGAAAAGGGCGATGGAGAGATTCAATTCCGAGGCCGCCATGTCATGAAAGGTTACTACAATAATCCTGAAGCCACAGCTGAAACAATGGATGGTGAATGGTTAAAATCTGGAGACTTAGGTAGAGTAGATTCAGATGGATTTGTTTATGTCACTGGTCGTTTAAAAGAAATATATGTTAGTTCAGCTGGAAAAAATATAGCTCCTCTTGTTATTGAAGAGACTATGAAATCTATTCCTTTAGTTTCACAATGTATGCTTGTAGGAGATAATAAAAATTATTGTACAGCACTTCTCACACTTGATGTTGGAGCTATTTTAAGAGATAAGCACGGTTTAGATGGAGCTACAGAAGTTCCTAAAGATCCTAATGAACAAATTGCCAAATTAGAAGAATTGGGAGCCAAATTATCAGACTACACAAATAATCCTACAATACATGCTGAATTAGATTCCGAAGTTCAAAAACTAAATCAGAAGTTTATGAACCCTGAACAAGTTAAAAAATTCACAATTCTTCCACGCGATTTAAATGTGGATGAAGGTGAACTTACGCCAACTCTTAAGATACGCAGAAAACAAATTAATGAGAATTGGGCTAAAGAAATAGAAGCAATGTATACTGATTGATGTTAAGATACACATTCGTAGCGATTAGTGTTCTTTCAGCAACTAATTTTCTTCTTACTGAAGAATTCCTAGTTCAAGCATTATTGATAATTTGTTTAGTAGCAAGTCTGGGTATAGCTCTTATTTGGCCAGATCCATTACCTCCTCCTCCACCATCAGATTTATGGTCTGAAGCCCCAGAAAGTAGGGAACGTGATATGAAGTTGTGTTCTAATTGCGGTAAAGCTGTTGATCAGAAGTGGTCTATGTGTCCATACTGTTCTAAGAAAGTATGAGCAAATGGTTTTTTGCAATAGATAAAGGTGGAACTTTTACTGATATTATAGGGGTCGATCCTCATAATAAGATTCATACTGCTAAAATCCTTTCACAATCTCCATCATATGCCGATTCTGTAGTGGAAGGAATTCGGCAAGTTTTGGGATTGGGTTCAGATGAAAAAATACCATTAGATAAAATAGAAAGAATACGAATAGGTACAACCATCGCGACAAATGCTTTACTTGAGAGGAAAGGAACCAATACAGCCTTACTCATCACCTCTGGCTTTAGAGATCTTCTTGAGATAGGCCATCAAGCAAGACCTTCATTATTTGATCTTTCTATAGTCAAACCGGATCAATTATATGCTTCTGTCAAAGAGGTTAGGGAAAGATTAGATTCTGATGGAAATATAATAATTGAAATTGATAAGTTAAAATTAGAAAAAGATCTTGAAAAATTATACAATACCGGATTAAGATCATTAGCAATTGTATTGATGCATTCTTGGAAGAATCCAGTTCATGAAATTATCTGTTTTGATATTGCCAAAAAAATTGGATTCACTAATGTTTCAGTCTCAAGTAAAATTATGCCATTAATAAATATAGTAAGCAGAGGACAAACCACAGTTGTAGATTCATATATCTATCCAGTTCTTGATGACTATATTTCATCATTGAAGAGTGAATTAGGGGAGATTCCTCTAGAATTTATGCAAAGTTCAGGTGGTTTAACAGACTCAAATTCTTTAACAGGTAAAGATTCAGTTTTGTCAGGTCCTGCAGGAGGAGTTATAGGAAGTGCAATAGTCGGTGAAACAAATGGAGTTTCTTCTATAATTGGCTTTGATATGGGTGGTACGTCAACTGATGTTTCTAGGTATAATGGGTCATTTTCTAAATCATCAGAAATAGAAGCTGCAGGTATAAAATTCCAAACATCTAGTTTGGATATAGAAACAGTAGCGGCAGGAGGAGGATCATTGCTATTATTTGATGGACAAAGATTACAGGTCGGTCCTGAGTCAGCAGGGGCAATTCCAGGTCCAGTTTGCTATGGCCTGGGGGGCAAGTTAACTGTGACTGATGCAAATCTCATTTTGGGAAGAATAAATCCTGATTTTTTCCCTCAAGTTTTTGGATTTAATAGAAATGAAAGTTTAGATATTACAAAAACACGTTTAGCTTTCGAAGAGTTAAGAGACACAGTTAATTCTAGAACTAATACTTCTTTTTCAGTTGAAGAATTAGCATTAGGATTTATCAATATAGCAAATGAAAAAATGTCTAGTGCTATCAAAAAAGTTTCAGTTTCAAGAGGATATGATGTTAGAAATCATTCTTTAGTATGTTTTGGAGGGGCTGCTCCACAGCATTGTTGTGGAATAGCAAGAACTTTAGGCATTAAGGAAGTAATAATTCATCCACTTTCAAGTTTACTTTCAGCCTATGGTATTGCAAATGCTGAGCAATTTAGGTATGGTGTAAAGTCAGTAATTGTAGAATATACAAAAAAATCATACTTAGAGTGTATTTCAGAGTTGGAGTTACTAGAATTACCATTAATTGATGAAATTATTGACTTTGGAATCTCAATGGATAATATCTCTAGAGAGAAATTCTTAGATTTAAGAGTTAAAGGCACGGATAAATATCTAACAATTCCTTTTGCAGATTATGAAGTTATGATTGAAGAATTCAGTTTAAGACACAAAGAATTATTTGGTTTTTCTCCTCCGAATAAACTGGAAATTGTTAATCTCCGTACTGAAGTTAATGGTCAAAGATCAAAAATCACAGATATTCCTAATGTCAATATAGATAAATTCCCAATTCCTCTTTCACAAACTGAAGTATTCTTTGATAATAAATTGGTTAAGACCAAAATTTATGCAAGAGAAGATTTACCAACTGATATTGATATACACGGGCCACTTATTGTAACTGATTTAATTTCAAACATAGTTATTGAACCAGGATTTAAATTAAATGTAAATAAAAAAGGTCATATTCACGTACATCAAATAACAGATAAAAATTTTGAGATATCACCCGAAAGAGATGCAATATCTCTTGAAATTTTTAATAATCTATTCATGGGAATTGCCGAAGAGATGGGTTTTACTTTACAAAATACGGCACATTCAGTCAATATTAAAGAAAGACTTGATTTTTCATGTGCATTATTTGATGAAGAGGGCAACTTAGTTGCAAATGCACCACATGTGCCAGTTCATTTAGGGGCAATGAGTGAATCTGTAAAATCTATAATTAATTCTAATAAGAATAAAATGAAGGATGGCGATTGTTATCTTATTAATAACCCTCACAAAGGAGGTTCTCATCTTCCTGATCTTACTGTTATTTCACCTGTATTTTCAAATCAAGAACAACCTATTTTTTATGTTGCTAGTAGAGGTCATCATGCCGATATAGGCGGTATAACACCAGGCTCAATTCCTCCTTTTTCAAAATCAATTTATGAGGAAGGAATAATTATAGATAATTTCTTAATATTAGAGAAAGGTGAATTAAGAGAAAAAGAATTTGTAGAATTATTAACTACTTCCGATTATCCTGCTAGGAATATAGAGGAAAGAAAACATGATATTAACGCACAAATTGCAGCAGTTACCAAAGGTATTCAAGAAATTGAAGCATTAATGTCTAAGTATGGTTTTCAAACAGTTAAATCATACATGAAACATATCCGAATGAATTCTGCAGAAGCAATGAGCGATGCTTTAGAGAAATATGTAGATGAAAATGGAAATAAAGAGAATAGTTTTAGTGATTATTTAGATGATGGTTCACGTATTTCAGTTAAAATAAATATTGTAAAAAAAGAAGATAAATCTCCACCTTTCCATGCGATAGTTGATTTTAGTGGTACTAGTTCACAAATGGCTAATAATCTCAATGCACCTATTGCAGTCACAAAAGCTGCAGTATTGTATGTTTTTAGATTATTAATAAACAAAGATATTCCTTTGAATTCAGGATGTTTGGATCAAATAGAAATAATAATTCCTGATGGTTCACTTTTGAATCCAAGTAATGAAGCTGCAGTAGTTGGAGGTAATGTTGAAACTTCCCAAAGAATTACTGATGTATTATTGGGTGCTCTAGGTATTGCAGCAGCATCACAAGGTACAATGAACAATTTTGTTTTTGGCTCTGAAGATGGTTCCGGAAAGCAATATTATGAAACAATAGCAGGAGGTTCGGGAGCTACAAAAGATAGTCATGGAGCTTCTGCAGTTCAAGTTCATATGACTAATACACGTTCAACAGACCCCGAAGTTTTTGAACAAAGATTTAAAGAGATCAGACTTGAAAAATTTAAAATTCGTAAGAATTCAGGAGGTAATGGAGAATTTAAGGGAGGTGAGGGAGTTATACGTGAAATATTTTTTTTAGAACCTAGAAAAGTTTCTATCCTTTCTGAAAGGCGGGTAATAGCACCTTATGGACTTAATGGAGGGCATGATGGTTTGCATGGTTCTAATTTTATTAGAGAGGTCTCAGGTGAAGAAAAAGATCTCGGAGGTAAAGTTGAAAGGGTTGTTAAATCAGGTGAAACGGTGATTATCAAAACACCTGGTGGCGGTGGTTTTGGCTCAAATATTTGACCTCAAAACTTTTATGATAACCATTACATAGCTAATCGTGGAAAGATTTCGTGTATTAACAATAGTCGCAATTTTGCTTTTTTCATCTCTTCCAGTTTCTGGCCCTAATTCTCCAGATTCGGAGCTTACAGAATTATCAATAATTCCTGAAGTTAAAGAAAATTATTGGGAAGAACAGCCGTGGTGGGAAACAACTTCTAGAGATTTAAATAGAAATAATATTGTCGATTGGTTAGAACAAATAGAGGATGAATACAAAATAGGAGTTATGTATGATCATCAACCAACAGATGAAGATATTTTTTTATTATCTGAAATAGGTGTTAGTGTAAAATATCATGTTTCTTTAGTAAATGGCCTATTATTAGGTTCTGTAAGTGCTGAATTATTTGAAGTAATAAGTGAATATCCTGGCGTATTAATGATTGAACCTTATGGTAATGTCATATTATATGGAGATGTTCAGACACCAGCAATAAAAGCTAGTAATTCATCAGTTTATTCAGAAGGTGCTTGGGACTTAGGGGTTAGTGGCAAAGGAGTTAATATTGCAATAGTGGATACTGGTATTGATAATGAACATCCCGGACTTTTGGGTAAATTTGTAGCAGGTTATGATGCAGTTTGTTCAGATGATCCTCTTTGCTTAGCTTCGCTGCAAGAAGATGATGGTTCATTTGATCCAGACGATCAAAATCAGCATGGTACTGCGTGTTCAGGTATGGCAACTAGCACAGGTATATTACCAAGTGGTGAAATGTCTAATTTTACAGGTTCAGCACCTGATGCTAATTTGGTAGATGTAAGAATTGGAACTGCAGTTGGAGCTGGCCCTTTTGAGAATTATATTTTGGAGCAGGAATTTTATGAGTCGGCTATGGATGGTCTTAATTGGGTAATTGAGAATAAAGATACAGCTTGGCCAGGTATTGAAAATGAAAGTTATGGTATAGATATTATTTCGTTATCTTGGGGAATCACTTCGCATGAAAGTGGAGGTTCGGATGGTACTGATATGTTTTCTCAAGTTTTAGATGAAGCTACTTTAGCTGGAATTGTGGTAAGTGTAGCAGCAGGTAATGACGGTTCAAATAATGATGGTTTTTCTGGTATGGGCTCATCTAGTCTTTCAATTACAGTAGGAGCTCTTGATGATAAGAATAGTATTGATCGTTCAGATGATGGTATTGCTTCCTATTCTAGCCGTGGACCTCGTAGAGATAATAATGATGGTAATCCTTATGATGAAATGAAACCTGATGTTTCAGCACCAGGAACAAATATTGTTCAAGCTGAAGCATGTCATGCTAGTGGTAGTTGTTACAATAGACTTCCAGGTCAAGATGCGGCAGATAATGGATATAGTGGAAGAGGTAGTGGGACCTCATATGCGACACCTTCTGTTTCAGGAGTTATAGCTCTAATGATAGAAGCTAATCCTGATTTAGATCCTTTGGCTATTAGAGAAATACTTCGTCTTACTTCTGAAAGAAGAGAGAATCTTACTTCATCAGATGGAGAGGGTGTTGAAGAAGGCCCATGGGCAACATATCCTGATTTAGATCCATATTGGAATCGACATTTTGGCTGGGGAATGGTTGATGCACATGCAGCAGTTGAATCTGCTCTTTTGAATACAGATACAGATAATATTAATACAGATTTACAAACTTATATAATTAGTACAGAAATTGGCACTAATATTAATGCGATTACAGGCCATTCTTGGTCTAGAAGTGGTTCAGTAGATAGAATAGAATATAGCGTGGATGGAGGGTCATGGATGGAAGCCCAATATTCTCCTGGTTCTAATGCTTCAATTTATATTGACTGGATAATTAATTTAGATTCAGATAATTTGTATTTTACAGGAGATCATATTTTACTCGTTAGATCAGTTGATTCAAATGGAATGCATTCAATATCGGCACATTCAGAATTTTATGCATATGGAGAATCTCCTGAATCTTCTACAGAGAATATTTTAGCAATGCTATCATATTCATTATTAGCAATTCTTGTTGTAGCTACAGCCGTGTATTATCGAAAGAAGATTATTGCATAAGTCTTAAATCAATACGTAAGAGTGTAATCACGTGCGGTTCAATCTATTAATGAAAGTTGGTGCTGTTTTGGTATTAGTAGGAATTCTTGGTTTAACCTTAATATTTCCCAAATTTCTGGCAATAGATGGACAAACTTTTGTTGAACAAATAGACACATCAACTGGCATAGATAAATTCGATGATTATGAGGTTGGAGACAATGTTATGATAGTTGATAAGATTGCTCGGATGGAAGATGATAATGGCAATACTAAAATATGGTTAGAGTCGATAGGTAAAGCTGAAAATGACATACCTTTTATTTTCAAATCTAATATAATGGGTGATTTTGGAATTGGTAGTAGCGTAATAATATCGTTTGAAGTTGTTAAAGATTCAGATGGGCACGATACTCCTGATGGATATCAAAATAGTCCACCAGGTCTAAGTCCGGATGCTATTAATGGCCGATTATCAACAGGCAATGAATATATTTTTGTTAGCCTTATGATTGCAGGTATTGGACTTGTTGTTTATGATTTTTATAATATGATAAAAGGAAAACAACAGTCTTCTGTAGAAGATGATTGGGGAATGCCCCCAGCTCCACCAGTTGCACCACCAATGCCCGGTATGGCTCCAGCACCTCCCGTTGCACCACCAATGCCCGGTATGGCTCCAGCACCTCCTGTTGCACCACCAATGCCCGGTATGGCTCCAGCACCTCCCGTTGCACCACCACTTAATCAGCCTTCAACAATGACCATAACAGTTCCTCCAGGTGTAGTTCCAGGTCAAGTATTGACTGTTACAATGCCTAGTGGACAAGTAGTGAATGTCCAAGTTCCTACGGGTTCATCTCCTGGTTCTCAGTTTACAATAACGGTACAACAATGAAAAAAATATTTGGTAAATTTAGCTCGCTGGCCATCGTAGGCCTACTCCTGTTTACAGGTTGTTTAGATATTCTCGGTACTGAAGAGGTTTTAGGCTCTAATTTAAATCCAGTAGCAGTAGTAAATGTTGTAGGACCAAAAGTTATAGAGTTGGGTAATTCTATACAGTTTAATGCTGAAGAATCAACAGATGAGGATGGAACTGTTAATTCTTACAAATGGGATTTTGGAGATGGAACAACAGGAACAAATAAGATGGAAATACATAAATTTTTGAATCCTGGAGATTATATTGTTTCACTTTCAGTTACAGATGATAAAGGAGCAGTGGGTACAAATGATAGAAAATTAACTTACATTACAGTTTTACATCCTGAAGTTTTACAATCATCAGATTCTCCACCACATGCCATAATATCAGTTAAATCTTCAGTTATAGCTGCAGGAACAGAGATTGAGTTTAGTGGAGATGGTTCTTGGTCCTATGTTGATGATTCTCCGTCTACTGATGGGATTGATGCTTGGGCTTGGACTTTTGGTGATGGACAGACAGATACAGGTAATGTAACCAATCATATTTTTGGTAATTCAGGTGGATTAACATCTACTACGGCAGTTGGTAGTTACCCGGTGACTTTGACTGTTGTAGATAATGATGGAAAAACAGATACAGTTTATCGCACAATTCGAGTTATTTCAGATGAGGTTTCAGGCCTTGCATCACCAGATCCGACTGTTTACACCTCAGTATCTATTGGAGATCCTGTAAGTCTGGATCCGGCAGAAGCTTACGATTCAGCTAGTGGTTCTATTCTGTCTAATACTTATGAAACTTTAGTTTTTTATGATCGTGAAAGAACTGATAGTTTGATTCCAATATTGGCTGAGGAAGTTCCATCAACATCGAATGGAGGTATCTCTCCTGATGGCCTTACATATACTTTCAAAATTAGGCAAGGAGTAACATTCCATGACGGATCTCCAATGGATGCTTCAGACGTAGTATTCTCTTTGAATCGTTTAATTGTAATGGATCTTGCAGCAGGTCCGGCTTGGATGTATACTGAATTATTAGATAAAACAGATGAAGATGGTGATGGTATTGCCGATAGTATTGTCCAGATAGATCAGTATACTGTTCAATTTATTTTAAACCAAACAGCTCCACGTTTCTTACCAATTATGGCTTATAATGGAGCTTCAATATTGTCAAAAGACTGGGTTTCTAGTAAGGGTTGTGGTAGCCCTGTACCAGGTATTGAATGTCCAGGAATTCAAAAAGAAGTAATGGGTACTGGCCCCTATATGATGAATGAAGATCATGGTGGTAAGTGGGTTCCTGAACAGTATGTTCTAATGCAATATTTTCCTAATTATTGGAGAGGGTGGACTGATAATGAGCGACAATCATTTGGTATAACTACATCAGGTTTTATTGAAACTGTTTTATTAAAGAAGAATAATGACCAATCTGCTCGTATTTTAGAATTAAGATCTGGTAATGCAGATTCAGTATATGTTGAACCTAATTATCGTGAAGAAGTATTGACATATGAGGGA
>Ga0206683_10000754_pt1 | contig 23061 bp, 18 predicted proteins | sample M280m12015metaG_FD_155483 | JGI IMG/M metagenome (GOLD analysis project Ga0206683, IMG submission 155483) | Ammonia-oxidizing marine archaeal communities from Monterey Bay, California, United States - M2 80m 12015 | ecosystem: Environmental > Aquatic > Marine > Intertidal zone | place: USA...
TTCAGCAACAGCAGTTTTAGAATCCTCTCCAGTTGCAAGTTGTGGGTAAACCAACGACCATTCTGGTTCAGTATGTAATGGCTCAAATGCAGAGAAGAAGAAAATTAATGCCTCAGTCCCTAGACCTACAATGAGCATTTCATTTGCATATGGATAGTGGTTTATTTTAAATAATGCTCCAAGTATTACTACAGACGCTCCCCATCCATAGAGCTTTGCCATAAATTTTTTAAAGTTCTTTGATCCTGGGCTCCAATCTTTTGTTCCGGATTTCATTTTAATACAATGTTAGTTTCAATTATAAGTTATCGAGACAATCTCGAAAACAGGGTTTCAGGTATTTTTTTTTCAAAGAGTACGACTAATTCCACTCTTCTTTAGGACCAGATTTGCCACGTCCTAAGTAGGACATTACAGATCGGAAACCTATAAATGCTTTTGCAGTATCACTATATTCATAAGCTCGCGTTCCAGTTTGACAATAGTATCCAATGTCTTTCCAAGAACCTCCTCTGGTTACTTTTCTGTGAAGTGCAGGAGGGTCATCCACTTTGGCGTGATAAACGTAATCAGGTGCCAAATCGAAAGCGAAATCATACACAGTTTCATCAAATGCAGTATTTGTCCATTCAGCAACGTTACCAGCCATGTTGTATAAACCGTAATCGTTTGGGCTGTATGATTCAACAGGTGCAGTATATGCATTTGCATCTTCAACATAATCACCACGCATAGGTTTGAAATTAGCTAGGACACATCCTTGCTCATTACGTATGTATGGGCCACCCCAAGGGTAAGGAGCAAGATTTCTGCCTCCACGAGCTGCATACTCCCACTCAGCCTCAGAAGGAAGGCGGAATTTTTGAATATAAGTCTGATCTTCTTTCTGTCTCCACTCATTCATTATTTGCGTACGCCATGCATTAAAGGCTACAGCTTGACCCCAAGTAACACCAACAACCGGATAGTCATCATATGCAGGATGCCAAAAATAATTTTCAGCTAGAGGCTCATTGTATGCATATGAGTAGTCGTGAACCCAAACAAGGGTATCTGGATATACATTAATTGTCTCCTCAACTACGAATTGAGATCGGTCTGAATAGCGACGAACAGAGTGTAATTGATTTAACTCATTAACTTCACCATACTCTTCGTCACGAGCGTCTTTACTAGCAGCTTTTTCGAGATTGAACCAGTAGTAGCGATAATTAAGTTTTCGCGTATCAATTTCCTTTCGATTGTAATATCTATCAGATCCCTGAAGGTAATACTCGTCATAAAGTAGGTCAAAAATATCTTCGTCACTCCAATCAATAGGCTCTTCCCAATTAAGTACAAACCCTTTATCTATAAACCGATCTAATTCTATACCATCTTCATTTTCAGCATAGAAATACCGATCATCATCATTTTCAGCAAGAGTATTGAGAAATAATGAGTCTCTTACATAGTTTACAAACTGTCTGTATTCATTATTTGAAATTTCGTGTACATCCATGTAGAATGCAGGGATAGTAACTGTTTTTGAACGAGTGTTTAAGGCGTATGGAACGTCTTGATCGCTAGGTCCCATGGTGAAAGATCCGAAGTGGATGTAATTCATACCATAAGGATTAGCTTGATCCCAGTACTCACGGGGGTGGACCCCTACGAGCTCACCCTGGGGCCCCATATAGCAACCAGCAAGCAGTACTGGTGTCATGAGTATCAGAAGGAACTTATTCATATAGAGTATTTCTTGTAGATTTATTAGTAGGTTACGCATTAAACGAATGAAAGGTTCCTTTTATTATAGGAATCTTGGATTTGCATATCTGTTTTGAATTGGAGTATTCTCAAACTTGAAGCAGTACGACAGAAAGAATTCATGCGATCCTGAAGAATATGTTTGTAGTTCAGATGTGGTTGCATCGAATGAATAACCAATTCTGAATAGTTGTTCTTTATAGCTAGTAGCGTCCTTGTTAATTAAACGGTACTGAAAGCCAGCTACTGGCGCCACGGCATCTCCGGGTCTCCAGGAAACCCCAGCCCAAACCATATCATCATACATAACATTAACGTTGAAGTCAATAGCTGTAGCATTCAAATCCGATTTTGCGAGTAGGTTCGTTCTTAAAACTAAGAAATCTCCATCGATAGCGTAATTATAGCCGCCCATTGCGTAAAAATGTCTTGCAGGAGTAATACTCATCTGTGTAAGTTCAGATTCGGCAATGTGTGTCATAGAAAGACCAGCATAAAAAGTCTTTGGCTTAGATATGTAAACTCCAAAATCAACATCAATAGCAGAGGCAGTCTCACCATCTGAAGGTATTGCATTGTCTTGAGTCCAATCATCTATAGCTATCCATTCTGGTTTAAATGTCTTACTGAAGTAGCTTACAGAAGTTCGAAAACTTAAAGTTGTCCCACCTGCAAAGGGATCTAGTGTATATGCATATCCAAGCTTTACCATTGTGTTGCTTTCAAATCCCAACTCATCTTGATAGAATTGAACTCCAAAAGCACCTGGCATAAAGCCAAGCTTACCATCGGCATTTAGAAGTGATGTTACAGGTGCACGTTCTAAACCAACCCATTGGTTTCTATAAAAACCGTTTACATGAGTCAAATTAGATTGACCAGCAGCAGCAATGTTAGACATTGCATGGTCCATATACCATTGCGTGAATTGTGGATCTTGTTGAGCGCTTAATGAAGCGACAAAAAGAACCATTACGAACATAGATAAAAAACTACGTATCATGTTAATTCGTTGATTTTCAGGGTTTTTACAGGTTTCAGCTCTCACCGAGAGTGGCAAGATAAGGAATTTTATGAAAAAGGACACTTTATTATTAAATAACATCACGCAAGTTTTTGATAAGTACGCCACCATCTATCAGGAAGTTGCCCCTCAGAAGCCTCTTGATAGTCTTCATATGCACATGGTACGAGGTGGTGATGATCTTTATTGTTTTTCTTTGATGTAGGAATGGGAACGTCCATCCACCATCTATCACTTCTTGATGATTTGAAAAATGCTACTTCATGGTCGTTTCCTGGTAAATCCACCACATACTTTGTGTATTCTTTAGCGCTGCATTTGGGGTGGTCCCCGGTTTGGCTAAATATCCCATCAAGCATATGCCAAACTATTTGAGCCGCAAGATGTGCACCTCTTCCTCTATCATCAAGGTCTGGGTTATGTTCAAATAACCCCAAAGCGATCATTCTATCACTGAGCCCAGCATAACGGGCAAGTTGACAGATTTGGGACGATGTAAGTCCATTTGGGCCAGCATGCGTCGAAGCAGGATGATCTGCAGCTCTTATTGAGGAAAGATCTATAGAAATTAGATCGGAATTTCGAAATGTTGGTTCTAACAGCTTTGCATTGCTGTGTACTGTTCCAAGTCTAATTGCCTCAAATTCAAGACGCTCCAAAAGCTCGAGAGTATCAGGGTCTGTAAGATATCCCTGATGCCCCACATTTGTATAGTCAAACAAGTAGTTTGGTTCATGTAGAACTATACGATTCATGAAATTTCTTGAGGTGTGAACTTCAGGATCTCCACCGAAATCTAGTCTGGAGTCTACAGTTACAATATTCATTGGTCTACCAACGGATTCAAGGGCGGCATACATAGCGTAGGTTAGATCTTGTCCGCCTCCTAAAACTATTGGGATTATTCCCATTTGGACTAGTTCAGAAACAACAGCAATTACTGCATTTTCAGTGTCAGAATCTTCGAAACCAGGCCTAATGTCTCCAAGATCAACAACAGGAGCCCATCTCGTTGGAGGTGTTAAGCGATAAAGCCAAGATCTTATGGCGTCCGGTGCTGCAGAACACCCCTCATTATCACCGCTATTTCTCCCATCATTAACTCCAAAAATGGCAATACGACACCCTTCAATGGAGGGCTGATAGTCAAAACGATGAATATCTATCCTATCAGCAATTCGAGATGTTCCTTCGGCATTACTGAAAACAGGCTGGTCAACAGGCTGAAAAAGTTCGTATATTCCTTGGCTCATGGTTCGAGGTCCTTGCAACTTGTAGTATTAACTGCAATTAGGCACAAGTTTAGTAAATTGAATACCTGAATTTACCCCCATAAGACATTATCCGTTCACAGTGGATTGTTACTTCTTCTTTGCCTTTGGTGCTCTTTTCTTGGTTCGAGGTTTGTTATCGTGTTCTACGATAAGCTCTTGAGCGCGCGTCCAGTCTATCTTTTCATAATCCTCACCTTTGGGGATTTTCACATTCTTCTTCCCAGCTTTTATGAATGGTCCCCAGCGTCCGTTGATTATTCGAACAGTTTCATCTTCTTCGAATACTTTTAATAAAGCAGCGGCATCAGCGGCTTTCTTTTCTTCGATAAGTTCTATAGCTCGATCTAATTCTAAAGTATACGGGTCATCATCAGTATCTTTTTTAATAGAAACGAATTTGCTATTATGAACCACATATGGCCCGAATCTTCCTATAGAAGTTGATACAACTTTGCCTTCGTATTCACCTAATTTACGAGGTAATTTAAATAGTAGTAGAGCTTCATCAAGTGTTATTGATTCAAGGGTTTGGCCTCTGCGAAGCGAAGAGAATTTCTTATCTTCATCATCTGCTTTACCAAGTTGAGCCATTGGACCAAAACGCCCAATACGAACAAGGACTTGTTGTCCTGTATTTGGGTCAACTCCTAATATTCTTTCTCCAGAAGCACGGTCAGCATTTTCGAGAGTATCATCTACCTGCTTTTTAAAAGGGGAGTAGAAATCTTTAATCATATCCTGCCAATTCTGTCTTCCCTCAGCTATGACATCGAATTGTTCTTCAACTCCGGCAGTAAAGTTGTAGTCCATTATTTTATCAAAATGCTTGATAAGGAAATCATTTACTACAATTCCGATATCTGTTGGAGCAAGTTTATTTCGCTCAGCTCCCGTGTTTTCAGTTTCAGTCTTGGTAGTAAGATCTAATCCGTCTAGTGTTAATACTCGGTAGTTTCGTGGTGTTCCTTCTCTTTCGGGCATTTCAACGTATCCACGTTTTTGAATTACGCTAATTGTAGAGGCGTATGTCGAAGGTCGTCCTATGCCTAATTCTTCGAGTCGTTTTACCAAACTCGCTTCAGTATAACGAGGCGGGTGATTTGCAAAACGTTCGGTAGCTACTATGTTAATTCGCTCTATAGAATCACCACTATTCACAGCTGGGAGTAATCCCTTTGCTTCTTCACCATTTTCTTCGTCTGTACCTTCGAGATATACTTTCAGAAATCCTTCAAAAGTGACAACTTCACCTTTGGCAACAAACAGCTCGGTACTTCCATCAATATCAATGGTTACGGTTGTTTTTTCTAAACGAGCATCAGACATTTGGGAAGCTATGGCGCGTTTCCAAATAAGGGAATACAGTTTATCTTCCTCTGGCTTACCCCCATGTTGGTTTACAGAAAAGTCAGTAGGGCGAATTGCTTCGTGTGCTTCTTGTGCTCCTTTGGATTTGTTAGAAAATGTTCGTTTTTCACAATATTCATCTCCATATGCAGCTCTAATAGCCGAAGCCGCTCCATTAAGAGCTTGATCACTCAAAGTAACAGAATCGGTACGCATATATGTAATTCGTCCAGCTTCGTAAAGTTTTTGTGCGACACTCATTGTTCTAGAAACTGAAAATCCCAGTTTACGAGATGCTTCTTGTTGAAGAGTTGAAGTAGTAAAGGGGGCGGTCGGCTTCTTATTTGCCGGTTTTGTCTCTAATGATTTTATCGTGTGAGAACTAGTTATACAAGTTTCAAGGAGTGATTGTGCTTCTGCTTCAGTTTTGAAACGAGTCTTGCATTCTGCTTTCAATGTTTTATCTCCAAGAGTTTTGAATTCACCCACAACTCTGAACTTAGATGACGCTTGGTGTTCTTCAATTTCCCTTTCTCGGTCTACGATTATTCTCACACCTACACTTTGAACTCTGCCCGCACTCAGGCTTGGTTTCACCTTCTTCCAAAGTACTGGACTGAGCTCAAATCCGACCAAACGATCTAGTATGCGACGAGCCTGTTGAGCATTGACAAGGTTCGTATCAACTTCACGAGGGTTTTCAATTGCCTTGAGAATTGCAGATTTGGTTATTTCATGAAAAACGATACGTTTAGTATTATCTGGTTTGAGACCAAGTGCTTCAACTAAATGCCAAGAAATAGCTTCTCCTTCGCGGTCCTCATCCGTCGCAAGCCATACCATTTCAGTCCCTTTCATAGCTTTCTTAAGGTCAGCTATCACCTTCTTTTTATCGTCACTAACCTCGTATTTAGGGACGAAACCATTTTCAATATCTATTGCTTTGTTTCCCTTGGGAAGGTCTCGTATATGTCCGAAACTAGACTTCACGACAAAGTCTTTGCCTAGGTATCCCTCAATTGTTTTCGCTTTTGCTGGTGACTCGACTATTACTAGATTCTTGGACATATTTGAGATTTTCGGAGGCAAAGGAAATAAAAATTTGCCATAAACAACACCTAAATAGTAATTAGTTTTTTTAAACCTAGGGGTACCCCTTTAGGGGTGACAATTTGTCAGCCCTAAATATTACGAGTACATTTGCATAAAATTATAGTAGATGCGAGACGGAGGTAGACATATTGATGAGGCAAGACAAGGTGAAGTTACTCACCTTGAAAAAGTACAGCGTTCAGATAATAATTCTGTACAGCTGAAAAAATTGTATCTAGAAAGTTATGGTTGTGCAATGAACTTTAGTGATTCTGAAATTATCGCATCCATAATGAGCGAAGTGGGTTATTCTACAACAAAAGACGAAACTGAAGCTGATTTAATTTTGGTTAATACATGTTCAATTAGAGAAAAAGCTGAAGAACGTGTAAGAAATCGATTGAATGAATTCAAAAGATATAAAAGGAAGAATAGGCAGCTTGTTGTGGGCATGTTAGGTTGTATGGCCGAAAGATTGAAGGAAAGTTTGCTAGAACAGGAAAAGCTTGTAGATCTAGTTGTAGGGCCTGATGCTTATAGGGATTTACCTTCCTTAGTAGAAAGAGTTAATGGAGGTCAAAAGGCTGTTAATGTTCTTCTTTCTAGAGAGGAGACATATGCAGAAATTAGCCCTATCCGCCTTGATTCATCAGGAGTAACGGCTTTTGTGAGTATCATGCGTGGTTGCGATAATATGTGTTCGTTCTGCGTAGTTCCGTTTACTCGCGGCCGTGAGCGTAGCAGGGATCCCCAAAGTATTATTGCTGAAGCTAAAGATCTTTTTGAAAAGGGATATCGTGAGGTTACTCTTTTAGGCCAAAACGTAGATTCCTACAAATGGAATCTCGATATAAAAGGAAAAGTCAAAGATCCAGCATTGCCTGTTGTTCGTTTTGCTGAACTTCTAGAAATGGTTGCAAATGTAAATCCAGATCTTAGAGTTAGATTTTCTACTAGCCATCCTAAGGATATGATTGATGATGTATTACACGCGATGTCACGTCATGAAAATCTATGTAAGTATATTCACTTGCCTGTACAATCGGGTTCTAGCGCTATGCTCAAGAGGATGAATAGAGGGTATACTCGAGAGTGGTATTTGAATAGAATAGCCGCAATAAGAAAAATACTTCCCGGTTGCCAATTATCTACTGATATTATTACTGGGTTTTGTGGAGAGACTCAAGAGGAACACGATGAAACGATGTCCTTATTGAAGGAGGTTGGATTTATTATGGCTTACAACTTTAAGTATAGCGAAAGACCTAAAACGTTAGCAGAAAGAAAGTACGAAGATGACGTTCCTGAAGAAGTTAAAGGCGCCAGACTAGCAGAAGTAATACTTCATCAACGTAAGTACGCTTCAGATTTGACAAAAAAAATGGTCGGAAAGGTGTACCGCGTTCTTGTAGAAGGTGTTAGTAAGAAGAGCGATGAAAAATATTTTGGAAGAACGACTCACAATATTGTAATTGTTTTTGATAAAGGAGATATTAAGCCTTGCGATTATGTTAATGTAAGAGCACTAGATTGTACGACTGTAACGCTATTAGGAGAAGTAACAACCGATAAAGCAGACGCATAAATTGAAGGTAAAAGAATGAACGTAGGATCAATCAAACAAAGGTTTGGAGTGATAGGCACAAGTCCATCACTTGATCGTGCAATAAATATTGCCGCTCAAGTAGCTCCTACTGATTTATCAGTATTGATTCTAGGCGAAAGCGGTACTGGAAAAGAAGTGATGCCCCGCATTGTTCATCAGTTCAGCAAGAGAAAACACGGTAAATACATCGCAGTGAACTGTGGAGCTATCCCTGAGGGAACAATTGATTCAGAGCTATTTGGTCATATGAAAGGAGCTTTTACTGGAGCTACAGATTCTAGAAAAGGTTACTTTGAAGAAGCAGATGGGGGAACTATTTTCTTAGACGAGGTAGCAGAACTACCGTTGACTACTCAAGTAAGGCTATTGAGGGTTCTTGAAACTGGAGAATTCATGAAGGTAGGGTCTTCATCTACTCAGAAAACCGATGTTAGAGTCGTTGCCGCAACAAATGTTGATTTTATAGAGGCATTTCATAAGGGAAAGTTTAGAGAAGACTTGTATTATCGACTTAACCAAGTCCCTATCCAAATGCCTCCGCTTAGAGATAGGTCTAGCGATATACATTTACTTTTCAGGAAATTCACCACTGATTTCAGTGAATTACATCGTATGCCACCTTTGTCACTTTCCCCTGATGCGATTGAGTTGATAGAGAATTATCCGTGGCCTGGGAATATTAGGCAACTTAAGCATATAACTGAGCAGATGTCGGTTTTAGAACCTGAAAGGCATTTGAATTCGGATGTGGTATTAGGATATCTCCCAGAAACAAACAGATCTAGATTGCCAGCCAAAGTTAATAGTGCAAGTGATGGATTTGCTGAAAGCGATGCAGGCAGGAATGAAAGGGAGATCTTGTACAAAGTACTCTTCGACATGAAGGGTGAATTGAATGATTTGAAAGATTTGGTTTTAGGTTTGATTAATAGAGGTAAGTCTCTTTCTAGCGAAGAGCAAGAGCTTGTTAATCGGGTTTTTAACAATGATTCAGCGTCTGAATCAACTTCTTCTTCAGATGATTCGTTTGAGAACAAATCGAATCTTCCAATTGTCCTTAGGTCTAAACCAAACCACCCACCCGCTTCTTCAATAATTAATGATTTAGAAGAAGTTGAGCAGAGTTTATCTCTTGTCGAGGTAGAACGACGATTGATAAAACGAGCTTTAGAGAAACACAGTAATCGTAGAAAAGACGCGGCGGAGGAACTGGGGATTTCAGAGAGAACTCTGTATAGAAAGATTAAGGAATACGACTTGAAATGATGAAGTACATGCAAATATTGGCTTTTGTACTTTTTGTAAGCTGTGGAGTTTATTCTCCATACGGTGCGGCTACTTCAGGTGCTCAATCTTTCAGTGTATCAAAATTTGAAGCGATTCATCCACTTGTATCTGCTACTTCAGCATTAAGTATTACTGAAGCCCTAGTGGATAGAGTTCAAAGGCAATCAGTTTTAAAATTAGAAGGAGAAAAAGGAGAGTTACAGTTTTCAGGCAAGGTAGTGGGATGGTCAGTTCAACCAATTAATGTTCAGGGTGATGAGACAGCTGGGGCAAACAGAATAACTATTACAGTCGACGTTGTCTATATAAATACGCTTAATGAAAAGCTGAGTTTTCAAAGGAATTTCAGTAGGTTTGTCGATATGCCAAGTAGCTCGGATTTATTCTCAATTGAAGACGAAATTGTCGAAGAAATTGGCGAACTAATTTCACAAGATATATTTAATGCTAGCTTAGGTAATTGGTAATCGGATAGTGATTAATCTCGATAAAATAAACACACTTCTAAATCGTAAAAACGAGAGTTTTGCCGATGTTAGGGAAGAACTGGTTGAACTCGTAGACAATCACCCATACAGTGGTCCTTTCCGAATGCTTCTTGCCAAGGCGTCTAAAGACGCAGGTCATCTTGATCAAAGAAAAGATTTATATGCTGCTGCAGCTCATTGCGAGTCAAGAAAGGCGCTATTTGAATTAATGTTTGGAGAATCTTTTAGAGAAGAGGCAAGGAAAATTCATAAAGTAATTGAAGAAGCAGAGGAAGTTTCAGAAGAGGAAATAATTGAGTTGGTTTGGCATTCAAATGAAATGCATCCCAATGATCCAAACGAAGAGGATAAAACTATTGATCGAGAAACTAAGATAGTGGCAATCGAATCTTCATTAAAAGAGGAAATGGAGAGTTGGAAACTTGATGAAAATGACAAAAAAGACAAAAAAGACCCTATTGATGGTGGTGTAGAAAAAATATTTTCAAAAAATATTTCACCAATTTCAAAAGACCAAAAATCATCAAATAATGAGGAGGAAATTAGTGGTAAAGTTATCGAAATTCAGGGTCGAGGAGACGCGAATTCTCTCTTTGGAAAATGGCTTGAAAAAAGAGCTTTAGAAACTTCATTCGGAGAAGTAGGTGACTCTAATTCTCAGTTAGAACAAGGGGCAGCGGCAATTATTGATACATTCTTAAACAAGAAGAATCCTTCTATAGGAGAAATTAGAGATGTAGATTCTCCAGTTGAAGAATGGGCAAATAGAGGACTGTTATATGACCCAAGTTTGGTCACTGAAACAATGGCGAAATTGTATGCAAAACAGGGCCAAATTGGTCGTGCAAGGAAGGCTTTCAAGATGCTTGCCTTGAAATACCCTGAAAAAAGTGTTTATTTTGCATCCCAGCTTAAAAAGCTAAGCAATAAAAAAGATAACTAATATGGGAACTTTCCTTACAGTAATAATTTTGATAATAGCCTTCCTTTTGGGAGCGGTAATTCTTGTCCAAAATCCTAAAGGAGGTGGCTTAGCAGCTGGCTTCACAGGAGGCGCGTCTATGGGCGGTGTTCAAAGGACAACAGACTTTTTAGAAAAAAGCACATGGTATTTGGTAGTTGCTCTTTTCATTTCATGCATAGTTGCTGGAATATATAACGGGAACAGAGAAGCAAACGTAGGAATCGATGAAAGCTTCCTTCCATCTACTACTGCGCCTGTTACAGCACCTACAGAAACCGAGGGGCCCTCTGAAATTGCTGCTCCAATTGAGACTTCAGCTCCTGAAGAAGGTGCAGAGTAAGCTCGGAAATTTATTTCCTTTCTATAGTTTCTACTTCTTGTTAGAGTTAAATTGCGCCCACTGTTACTCTGCAGTTGACAGTTTGTCACGCCTTAGGGGTTTGGCATAATTATCGACTATAGCAAAACACAAATTCGAAATAAAAAATACTTTGATGTCAGTAAATATTCGTCCCCTTGCAGATAGAGTTCTTATTAAACCAGCCGATGCTGAAGAAACTACAGCTAGTGGAATAATTATTCCAGATACAGCTCAAGAGAAACCTCAACGAGGTACTGTTATTGCTGTAGGCCCTGGAAAAGTTGATGAACCAACAACAGTTAAGGTTGGTGATGCAGTTCTATATGGGAAGTACTCTGGAACAGATCTTCAACTAGAAGGAAATGACTACATGATAATGCGAGAGTCTGATATTCTTGCAATAGTTTAAATCATACAGATTAAGATAAATAATAATGGCTAAAGACATTAGATTCAAAAGCGACGCACGCGGAGGTTTAAAGGCAGGAGTGGATGCACTTGCTAACGCTGTAAAAGTAACTCTAGGACCCAAAGGTAGAAATGTTGTAATTGATAGAAAATTTGGTGCCCCAAGTATTACAAAAGATGGTGTTACTGTAGCAAAAGAGATTGAATTGCAGGATCCTATCGAAAATATGGGGGCTCAAATGGTGAAAGAGGTGGCTTCAAAAACAGCTGATGTTGCTGGAGACGGAACCACAACAGCTACAGTTCTAGCACAAGCTCTCATATCTGAAGGTATGCGAAACGTGGCTTCTGGAGCAAATCCTATGGACCTTAAGCGCGGTATGGATAAGGCATCAGCAGCAATAGTTGATGCACTCAAAAAGATGAGTAAAGAAGTTGGTAATGACAACTCGAAAATCGAACAAGTTGCTACTATTTCAGCTAATAACGATCATACAATAGGATCTCTAATCGCTGAGGCGATGAAGACTGTGGGTAACGAGGGAGTTATTACTGTTGAGGAGGCAAAAGGCATGGACACAACTGTTACAACAGTTGAGGGTATGCAGTTCGATAGAGGATATCTCAGCCCTTATTTTGTTACTAACCCAGAGAAAATGGAAGTGGAACTAGATAATCCATACATATTAATACACGATAAGAAGATTTCCAATATGAAGGATCTTCTGCCAGTTTTAGAACAAACTGCTCAATCAGGAAGACCTCTTCTAATTATAGCTGAAGACGTTGATGGTGAGGCTCTTGCGACTCTCGTTGTAAATAAAATACGTGGTTCACTTAAAATATCAGCTGTAAAAGCTCCAGGATTTGGAGACAGAAGGAAGGCAATGCTTCAAGATATTGCTACTCTTACGGGTGGCCAGGTTATTTCTGAGGAAACAGGTTTGAAGCTAGAAAATGCTTCAGCAGAAGACTTAGGAACAGCAGAAAAAGTCACTATTGATAAGGATAATACGACCATTGTTAATGGTGCGGGAGATAAAGATAATATCCAAGCTCGCATAGGACAGATTAAAGCTCAAATAGAGACGACAACATCTGATTACGATAAAGAAAAACTTCAAGAACGTTTGGCCAAACTTGCCGGCGGAGTTGCTGTCCTATATGTTGGTGCTGCAACTGAAGTTGAGATGAAAGAGAAGAAAGATCGAGTTGACGATGCTCTGCATGCTACTAGAGCAGCTGTCGAGGAGGGGATTGTTCCTGGTGGTGGCACAGCATATATTCGTGCAGCGTCTGTTATTTCTGAAATGGAAGGAGATAATAACGATGAGACAACAGGAATGAAAATAGTGCTCAGAGCTATAGAGGAGCCCTTACGCCAAATAGTATCAAACGCTGGAGGTGAAGGTGCTGTAGTTGCAAATGCTGTACGTGATGGCAAGAAGGACTTTGGTTATAATGCAAGAACAGAAGTTTACGAAAACCTCTATAAAGCTGGAGTAATTGATCCTACAAAGGTTACACGTGTTGCACTTGAAAACGCAATTTCGATTTCAGGTATGATGCTGACCACTGAATGTGTTATTTCCGATATTGAAGAAGAAGGAGGAGCAGCAGCACCAGCTATGCCTGCAGGCATGGGAGGCATGATGTAAAGATTAATGTCGATTTCTGTTAAACACGCAACGAAAGTATTTGATGGGCAAGCTGCTCTTAATGATGTTAGCTTACAAATCCCATCTGGTCAGGTACTAGGGCTTTTAGGTCCAAACGGAGCGGGTAAATCGACTTTGATGAGACTTATTTCAGGATATCTACCTCCGACTTCAGGATATATTGAGGTTTGTGGTTTCGATGTAGATAACGATCCTATAGAGACAAAGAAACGAATAGGGTATTTACCAGAAAATAATCCTCTGCCCGAAGAAATGTACATAAGAGAGTATTTGAAATTTGTCGGTGGGCTATATAATTTAAATCAAGTTGTAGAAAAGGTAAGAGAGGTAATGGATCTTGTTGGACTTGCCCCAGAAGCTCACAAAAAAATAGGACAATTATCTAAGGGTTATCGTCAAAGAGTTGGACTAGCAGCCTCAATTATTCACGAGCCAGAAGTGTTGATTTTAGATGAGCCCACTTCGGGATTAGACCCAAATCAACTTGTAGAAATCAGATCGTTAATTAGAAATATTGGTAAAGAGAGGACGGTTATGCTATCCACTCATATTATGCAGGAAGTTGAAGCTATGTGTGATAGAGTAGTACTGATTCGAAATGGTGAAATAGTTGCCGATGATGCCACTTCAACCTTTACAAGTCTTGAGGGAGGATTGGAAAAGGCATTTAAAGAATTGACATCTTGAGTTCGGATAAAAATACTGAAAGAGGAGTAGTTTTTAGATCTACTGGTTCTTGGTATGATGTTCAAGACATAAATGGTAAAACCGTACGTTGCAGGATTAAAGGTAAAATTCGTCTTGAAGGAATTAGATCAACAAATCCAATTGCGGTAGGTGATTATGTCCAATTTACTAGAGTAGAAGATGGGACAGGTAGTATTAATACCATAGAAGAAAGAAGGAATTTTATTGCTCGTAAATCAGTAAATCTTTCAAAGGAAAGTCACGTAGTAGCGTCTAATCTCGATAGAGCATTTTTAATTGTAACTATTGCCAAACCTCGTACGAGTTCGGGGTTTATTGATAGATTCTTAGTTACAGCAGAAGCAATTGGTATTCCTGCAACGATAGTCTTTAATAAGATTGACCTTCTAAAAGGCGATAAGGAGGCAACAGCTAGACAAGAAGAATTGGAGAGTATTTATTCTGATGCTGGTTATGAAATAATTAGAGTATCAGCAAAAACTGGATATGGAATAGAAGAATTTAAGGGTAGTTTAAAAGAAGGTAATTATCTTCTTTCTGGCCACAGCGGAGTTGGTAAAAGCACTATTATTAATAGACTTATCCCAGGTTTGGAGCTTAAAACTGCAGATGTTTCGGAGTCTCATTCTAAGGGGAAACACACAACGACATTTGCTGAAATGTTCTCTTTACCAGGTGGGGGGTTCATTATTGACACTCCAGGTATTAAGGGGTTTGGTCTAGTTACTCTTGAGAAGGAAACATTGAACCATCAATTTCCCGAATTCTTTGAGCTATTGAAAGATTGCAAGTTTAATAATTGTGTACATACAGAAGAGCCTGGATGTGCTGTGCGGAAAGCCGTAGAAGGAGGCAGAGTTTCTAAGGAGAGATACAGTAATTATGTTGAGATGTATACGGGGTTTGATGATGGCCCCTATAGATAATTTTAAGCTAGATCTTTCCTAGAGGTGTATAATCCATGAACTCTTAGGTCCTCAGAGTTGTATGACAAGCGTTTGTGAGTATTAATGTCTAGCACATCAATACCTACTGATCTTAGAATGGCATCTCCAGCCGCGCAATCCCATTCCATATATGGCCCCGTTCGAGAATGAATTTCTGCTTCTCCTAGAGCAATTTTACAGAACTTTAAAGCTCCGCTAACAGGGCTTACTACTATTTCGGAGGAGTTTATTCCTGGTGGTAGTAATTCTTCAATATTAGCATCCTCAGACCAGGATGTAACTAAGCGATAAGGTTTTTGGACTGCCTCATTATTAATTGCTCGTATGTTTGATCCGTCTAATTTTGATAATGAAAATCCCTGTCCTTTAGCTCCAATATAGATTGTGTCAGAAAGCGGATCAGCCACAACTCCGATTACTGGTCCTGTTTCATCACAAAGGGCAATATTTATTGCAAAACCAGACCTGTTTTTGATAAACGATTTTGTTCCATCAAGAGGATCAATTAAGAAATAATTTATCCAGTTTTCACGTTCTTCGAATGAGGGTATTTGTTCTTCTTCGCTAATCATAGGGATCCCCAAAGGTCTTAGGATTTCAGATATTTTTTTTGCTGAAGCATAATCAGCTTTGGATACTAGCGTTCCATCTTCTTTCGATTCAATATTTAACTCATCATCAGTATAATGGAGTGCTGAAAGAAGAACTTGGGCACCTGCACCTGCAGCTTTAATACTAGCTTCTATTGCTTTATTGAACAGTTCCTGAGACAACATGCACGTAAGGTAACTATATTTGCCTCGATGCAGGGGTGCTGAAAAGCTGAGAATAAACCCTTTGAACCTGACCGGGTAATACCGGAAAGGAAGATGTCAAGTGTAAAGCACACCCGCGTCATGTTTATCCATATTTTACTATGAAATCATGCGCAACATTTTTTTAGTAGGAGTGTTTCTATCACCTTTCCTGCTACAAGCACAAATAGATTCAATCAACATTCTCCAACCTGCAGCGGTTTCTGCTGTGACTTCTGATGAGAGAGCTCCGTTTACTCACACAAACTTTAATGCAGAAGAACTAAATTCAAGAGATGCAGGCCAGGATTTACCGTTTTTGTTACGGCTTGCTCCATCTATGGTAGTTACCTCTGATGCTGGTAATGGAATAGGTTATACAGGTATGAGAATAAGGGGAACAGACGCTAGTAGAATAAACGTTACTATAAATGGTGTCCCCTTAAATGATGCTGAATCTCAGGGTGTTTATTGGGTTGATTTGCCAGATTTAGGAGCAAGTGTTTCGGGATTGCAAATCCAAAGAGGTGTAGGTACAAGCACTGTGGGCCCAGGTGCTTTTGGAGGGTCTGTAGCTGTAAATACACTTGGTTCTATTGTAAAGCCAAGTGTGAAGGCTGTATTAGGAATGGGGAGTTATAATTCGTCTCGTCAAAGTGTAAGTTGGAACACTGGCATGCTAGGTGAGGGTGTTTCATTTGAGGGGAGAGCTTCTCATATTTCTTCGGATGGGTATATTGATCGAGCTTCGAGTGAATTAAGTTCACTTTATACATCAATTGTAAAAAGATGGAATAGTGGTAAAATCTCGTTCACTTCAATGTTGGGTAGTGAGAAGACTTATCAAGCTTGGTATGGGGTGCCAGAGATTGTCACTGATGAAGAAGCAACTGATGTTGAAATTTACAATTGGGCAAGCGGCTCTTACGAATATGGATATGGTTTTGACAATGATAGAATTTCGGATTTAATAGAAAATAGAAGAACCCATAATTATTATGATTATGAAAACGAAGTAGATGACTATGACCAAAATCATTTCCAACTTCATTTTGAACAAAAACTAGGTATAGCAGATATGGGAATAACCCTGTATTCAACTTCTGGTGCAGGGTACTATGAGCAGTATAGAGCTGGAGATGATTTTGCAGATTACGGACTTGTTGCGCCAATGTATTCTGACTCTAGTTCTCCTGAGACGACAAATGTGATAAGGAGACGATGGTTAGATAATTGTTTATCGGGTGCGATTATTAATTTGACCTTACCTCTTGAAGAGGTTACAATAGATGTTGGTGGAGCGTACTCTACGTATACAGGAGATCATTTTGGTGAGTTAATTTGGATGGAGCATGCCGCTGATATTTTACCAGGCACGAAATATTATGATAATGTCGGAGAGAAAACAGATGTTAGTGGTTTTGTTAGAGTGAATTACGATTTGGTTGATGATGTAATTAGGTTGCAAGGCGAAGCCCAAGTGCGTTCTATTCTCTATTCTTCTGATGGTATTGATTCAGATCTTCAAACCGTTCAAATAGATGATGACCTTTTATTTATTAATCCTAAGATTGGATTGGATTTTATTCCTTCAGCTTCAAGCAGATGGTATGCCTCAGTTGCAATTGCTAATAGGGAGCCTGCGCGAAGTGACTATCTCGATCATCCAATTTGGCCGACAATAATTAATCCAGAGCGATTAATTGATTTTGAAGTGGGATACACCTATAAAGCAAAAAGATGGGCTACAGAGATAGGGCTTTATCATATGGATTATAAGGATCAATTAATTGCTACAGGAGCATTAAATGATGTAGGGAATGCTATTAGAGTAAATGTTCCTTCTAGCTTCAGACAAGGAGTAGAACTTCAAGCCGGAATAGAAATTTCTTCTAAATTCAGATGGGATGGTAACCTTACATTTTCACGAAATAAAATTGAACTTTTCGAGGAAACTATTTACGACTATGACTCAGATTTTGATTATGTGAACTTAGTTAATCACGAAAACACAGATATTGCTTTTTCCCCTTCAATTATAGGAGCTAGTGTCTTTGGCTATGAGGTTTGGGCTGACGATAAAAGCAAGATAGAATGTGAATTAGCAACAAAGTACGTGGGGAAACAATTTTTAGACAATACCTCAAATGACAACAGGTCTTTACCGGGATATATAGTTAATGACATGGTGTTGAGTTGGTCAAATTCATGCAAAAATGGATGTGATTTAAAGCTATCGTTATTCGTAAATAACATGCTAGACAACATGTACAGTGCAAATGGATGGACGTACAGTTTTCTATATGGTGGACCGGATTCGATGAGGACTGAAAATTATGTTTATCCTCAGGCAGGAAGACATGGATTTATGAGTCTAATCATCTCTTTCTAAAGAAAATAGTGTAATTTTATCTAATGAAATATGCAGTTTTCATATTGATTTTCATTTCAGCATTTGTTAGAGTTAATGCTCAATACACTATGCCATTTGAAGAGCTTGTTCATGAAGGAACTTGGTTGCAGTGGCCTCATGATTTCACATATGGCTTTGGAGCTTCTGATTTCGAACCTACTTGGGTAGAGATGACTGCTGCATTAATCGGAGGTGAGAAAGTGCATATTGTGGCCTATGATGAAAATCATATGTTTCACATTGTGGACATGTTGACAGATGCTGAAGTACCAATGGATGATGTAAATATTATCATTGCTGAGAATGATGATTTTTGGGTAAGAGATAACGGTCCGATTTTCGTATATGATTCAGAAGTTCAATTAACAGTTCTAGATTGGGGATTTAATGGATGGGGAGGGAATACTCCATTTGAATTATGCGACGATATTCCCATTGCTGTAGCTGAGCATTTATCGATTCCTCTTATTGATTTAAACGAAATGGTACTAGAGGGAGGCGCCTTTGAAGTTGACGGTCATGGCACTCTTATGGCAACAAGATCTTCAATTACCGGTGCAGATAGAAACCCAGGGTGGACTGAGTCCCAGATTGAGGATTATATGGAGGAATATTTAGGAGTCACAAATTTTGTTTGGCTTGATGGAATGTTTGGAGGTATAGAGGATGTGACGGATCAACATATTGATGGTTTTGCAAAATTTCACGGGAATAACACTATTGTTACTATGAGTCATACAGATCTCTCATACTGGTTTGTGTCCGTTTCTGATATTGCGGTTCTTTACAACTCAGCGAACGCAAATGGAGAGCAATATGAAATTGTAGTTTTACCCCTGACTCAGAATAACGTGACTACTACTTGGGGCCAACCTGTAGGTTTTAGGTCTAGCTATGTTAATTATTATGTGGCAAATGAGGTGGTTTTAGTACCAAACTATAATGACCCTAACGATGAAGTTGCTAATGGGATAATCCAAGGGCTGTACCCAGACAGAACTGTTGTGGGGATAGATTGTAGAAATATTCTTCTCAACGGAGGCATGGTACATTGCATTACTCAGCAACAACCTATTGGAGATACTGGTAATGTTGTGGATGAGTTAGAAAACCTTCCCGAGGGCAAACTTATTAGAGTCTTTGATTTTTTAGGAAGAGAGGTTGAAAATCCCACACCTGGGATTTTATATTTATGGCTCTACGAAAGCGGTTTAGTTAAGAAGCAATTAGCGAATTAAAGTCAAGAGACTTTTCTAGAACAGTTCCTAAGACAACAAGATCCGCTCCTGCATCCCAAGCTGTTTCCATTTCTTCAAAACTTGTAATTCCACCTCCGATAATAAGCGGCACATCAATAGCATCGCGCACTGATTTTATGAGTTTTTCAGGAATCGGGTGACCTGCTCCGCTTCCTGCATCTATATAGACAGCTTTCATCCCTAATAGTACAGCAGCTTGAGCTGTAGCTACTGCTAGTTCAGGCTTTGATGATGGGATGGGAAGGGTTTGACTTATATACGAAGCAGTGGTTAGCGGTCCATCCCCAACGAGTAAATACGCTGTAGCAATGGTCTCTAAATCCATAGCCATCAAACGAGGAGCTGCCTCTACGTGCTTTCCAATTAGTAAATCAGCGTTCCTTCCGCTTACTAGGCTAAGCAGCAATAAAGCATCGGCTTTATCACAAATTTGATCGGGTGATCCGGGAAATATTACAACAGGTAAATTAGTATGTCTTTTTGCTTTAGAGATTAGGTTCTTTGTATTGCCGGTAGAAATGTAACTTCCTCCTATTAATATGTCAGAACATTCGGAAGAGTTAATTTCTTCTAGCCAGTTTTCTAGAATATCACCTTTAGGGACTCGATCAGGATCTAAAAGAACGGCAAATCTTTTGCGCCCTACTAGTCTATCAGTTTTTAACTGCTCTAACCAATGGTTTTCCATATTTTTTCTTTTATTGCTTCAACTATATTTAGGTGTCTCATTACATGACCGCTTGGCACCTCTAAAAAATACACTCCACAAATGGTTTTCTCAAATGAACAGACTTGTTCAAGTTTCTCTTGGAGCGGAATTGACCATGAATATGGGATGATTTTATCTTTGCTTCCGAAGATAAAGTATACTGGCTTTTCAGAACTTGAATAATCCTTCAAAACATTTGCTAATTTGGTTTTTTCTGGCCAAAATTCTTTATGCCCCACCCATCCATAGGCGACCCTCTGTCTAATTTCAGGGTTATCTGTATGAAATGTACCAAAGCGATATTTGTGTTCAGAGATAATCCTAAGAGATCTGATTGCATCTAAGATAGCCCTATTTGTTTTAGGATATTTATCTATCAATTTCCAGGTATATCTGCCGATTCGTGTATTTACAACAAATTTATATAGCATTCCCATTTTAAGCCCATCTGGTGCTAAAGCAATTATTCTAGAAAATTTTTCAGGAAATTCCTCAAATAATTTAATAGCTATTCTCGCTCCCATTGAGTATCCCAAAAGTTCTAAACGAACATTATCTAATCCAATATGAGATTCGATAGCATTAATTAATAGTTTTGGATGAAGTGGTTCTTTTATTGGTAAAGGAGGAAGTGGTTTGCTACTACCGTGATGTAAAAGACTAACTGAGAGCATAGATGTGTTTGCATCATAAAGAGGCATAAAGTTCTCCATCTCTTTCGCCCCTCTATCGAAGCCGTGAAATGCTATTACTATTTTCGAAGGATGTAATGAATTTTCAGAAGGAATTTTCCATGCTCCAAATTGCCATCCAAGGTATTCCCACTTAACATATTCCCCTTTATTCATTCGGTAAAGTTCGCACTAAGTAGCTTTACTAAAAAGACTTTAACAAAGTGTTGAAAAAGAGATTAGCTTTTTCAGAGCACTATAGTCATTTGATAATGTAACTTTGCCACGGTTTAAGTCATTATTAACCGGCTGTATTTTAAAACATATTGCCGGATAAAAAAAAAATGCCTAAAGATTCTAGCATAAAGTCTGTATTAATTATTGGTAGCGGACCAATTATTATTGGACAGGCATGTGAGTTTGACTACAGTGGTTCCCAAGCATCTCGCTCTTTAAGAGAGGAAGGTATAGAAGTCACCCTAATTAATTCCAACCCTGCTACTATCATGACCGACCCGGTTATGGCGGATAACATTTACTTAAAGCCTCTAGAGACGGAATCTATTGTTGAGGTATTAAAGATGCATGATATTGATGCGGTTCTTCCAACAATGGGAGGTCAGACAGCTTTGAATCTAGCTATTCAATGTGATGAATTAGGAATTTGGGAAGAATATGGCGTGAAGATTATTGGGGTTGATATTTCTGCAATCGAAATAACGGAGAACAGAGAGCAATTCAGACTTTTGATGGAACGCATAGATATCCCTATGGCTCCTCAAGCAACAGCAAAGAGTTTTTTAGAAGGTAAGGAAGTAGCTCAAAAATTTGGTTATCCCCTTTGCATACGTGCGAGCTTTACTCTAGGCGGAGCAGGAGCTTCAGTAGTTCATACAAAAGATGATTTTGAAGATAAGCTGACTTCGGGACTCCATAAATCACCTATTCACGAGGTGATGATAGATAAGGCATTACTTGGGTGGAAGGAGTTTGAATTAGAACTTTTAAGGGATTCTAATGACAACGTGACCATTGTGTGTTCAATTGAAAATATGGACCCAATGGGTATTCATACGGGCGATTCCATAACAGTTGCCCCTGCGATGACTTTATCTGACACCACATATCAACGAATGCGTGATATGGCTATTAAGATGATGCGAAGTATTGGTGAGTTCGCTGGTGGATGTAATGTACAGTTCGCTGTATCACCTGATGAGAATGAGGATATCATAGCAATAGAGATAAACCCACGTGTTTCAAGATCTTCAGCTTTGGCTTCTAAAGCAACTGGCTATCCTATTGCGAAGCTTGCATCAAAGCTTGCTATTGGATATCATCTAGATGAATTAAAAAATTCTGTAACCGGATCTACTTCGGCAATGTTTGAACCTACTTTGGATTACGTTGTTGTTAAAATTCCACGTTGGAATTTCGATAAATTTCCAGGAACGAATAGGGAATTAGGACTTCAGATGAAGTCAGTAGGAGAAGTGATGGCAATAGGTCGCTCCTTTCAGGAAGCTCTACAAAAAGCATGTCAGTCTTTGGAAATAAAAAGAAACGGTCTTGGCGCAGATGGACGTGAATTGAGAGATAGAGACACCATTATGGAAAGTCTAAATCATCCTAGTTGGAGTCGTTTGTTTCATATTTATGATGCATTCAAATTAGGGATTCCTTTTCATAAAATACATGAATCAACGAAAATAGATCCTTGGTTTTTAAGGCAAATTGAAGACCTATTAATGCTTGAAAAGGATATTGAGAATGAAACTATTGATTCGATTTCACACTATCTATTAATGGAGGCAAAGAGAAAGGGATATGCTGATCGCCAAATTGCTCACCTTCTTAGATGTTTAGAGAGTGAGGTTCATGAAAAGAGACGAGTTGAGGGGATTAATAGGGTTTACAAATTAGTCGATACATGTGCTGCTGAATTTCCAGCAGAGACGCCATATTACTACTCTACTTTTGAAATTTCAGAGAACGAGAGTGTTGTTTCTGACAAGAAAAAAGTAATAGTTCTAGGCAGTGGCCCCAATAGGATAGGGCAGGGTATTGAATTCGATTATTGTTGTGTTCATGGAGTTCTAGCTGCACGAGAATGTGGTTATGAGACAATAATGATTAACTGTAATCCGGAGACTGTTTCTACAGATTTTGATACTGCGGATAAATTATATTTTGAACCTGTATTTTGGGAGCATATCTACGACATTATTCTTCACGAAAATCCAGTTGGTGTTATAGTTCAGCTTGGAGGCCAAACAGCACT
>Ga0206683_10000759_pt1 | contig 22941 bp, 21 predicted proteins | sample M280m12015metaG_FD_155483 | JGI IMG/M metagenome (GOLD analysis project Ga0206683, IMG submission 155483) | Ammonia-oxidizing marine archaeal communities from Monterey Bay, California, United States - M2 80m 12015 | ecosystem: Environmental > Aquatic > Marine > Intertidal zone | place: USA...
GTCGCGCATTCCTCGTGCCAGACAACGTTGTGTTCGGGCGTTAAACCCATGCCACCGCATTCACTTGGCCAGTGCACTCCAGCCCATCCGTTATCGAAGCAAAAGCGCTGCCAATGCATCGCCTTCATATGGAGGTCTGGAGGCAAAATCGCTCCGTAAGACGGACAAGCATCGCCCGAAGCAACGGCTTGCGCAATGAAGAGTGCCGCCTCATCCCGAAACCCGTCGAGACGGTGATCGCTGCGCACAAATAAGACCGTAGTACTCGCTCACACTGGCCGCATGCTCGCTTCTTACCTAGCATCACCTCTATGAGCGATCTAAGTCACACTGACACAAACCGCACCAATGAAACTGTTGAGTTATTGCAACAACTGATCCGAAACGAATGCGTCAACACCGGAGAGAGCGACTCAGGTGGGGAGATTCGTAACAGCGATCTGTTGGAAAACTTTCTTGAGGGACCAGGCGTAGAAGTGGAACGTTACGACTGCCTTCCCGGTCGGCGCTCAATGGTCGCGCGAATTCAAGGAACCGACCCCTCGGCACCGTCTCTGTGTCTTATGGGTCACACAGACGTGGTCCCAGTCAGCCCCGACGGGTGGAGCCGCGAGCCCTTCGGTGGCGAACTCATTGATGGTGAGGTGTGGGGGCGGGGCGCTGTCGACATGCTCAATCTGACCTCATCGATGGCTGTGGCATTTCGTCACCTTGCGCGCAGTGGGTTTCGCCCACAGGGCGATTTGCTCTATTTCGGTGTGGCAGATGAAGAAGCTGGAGGAACTTACGGGGCAAAGTGGATGGCCGAAAACCATTGGGACGCCATATCAGCTGATTACGTATTGACCGAGTTCGGGGGACTCCCAACTGATACCCCCGACGGCAAAAAAATCACCTTGGCAGCCGGGGAAAAAGGTTTGGGTTGGCGACGTTTGACAGTGAAAGGCACACCAGGACATGGATCAATGCCATTTGGTGCCGATAACGCTGTCCTCAAAGCGGCCGAAATAATTCGACGCCTAGGAGAGTACCGACCGGCTTCCAAACTCACGGAGATGTGGCAGCACCAAGTGTCCACACTTGACCTTGAGTCGGACGTAAAGGCCGCGCTCCTAGACCCTGCGTCGGTGTGGGATGCGATTTCGCAGCTGGAGTCACCTGCGCTCGCACGGCATTTGCACGCGTGCACTCATACGACGTTTTCACCCAATGTGATCCATGGTGGCGTTAAAACCAACGTCATCCCTGACTCGGTTGAAATCGACGTCGACATTCGAACCGCCCCCGGGGATAGTGGCCAGGTCGATGACCATCTTCGTGATGCACTCGGGGAACTATTCGAAGAAGTGGAGGTTCGGGCCATTCACGACGATCCGGCGACCTTTTCCTCGACGGACACACCAATGTGGCGCCTTTTGCAAGACTTAATGCAGAAGGCACACCCAGGTGCGCCGCTCATTCCATCGTTAATCGTAGGGGCAACCGACGCTCGCTTTTACCGAGAAAAAGGATCAATCGCCTACGGCGCCGGGCTATTCAGCGACCGTGTCAACTCATCGGACTTTATGGCCCGGTTCCACGGACATGACGAACGTGTCGACGTCGATTCTCTCGCTCTGACGACACAACTCTGGATTGATGTCGCGTCGAACTTTTGGGACAGGGTGAATAGCTAACGAAAATTTATTAATTATTCAGAGCAACCAATTTTTGGTGTCACATGGGGAAGTCGACCGGTGCGTAATGAGGTAACCATCCCAGCGGCATCCAATTCCCAGATCACACGCATGCCCTTGTCACCATCGGTGACTGGCACGAACGTCACGAAATCGCCAGCTGCTGACTCCTCAATCTTGGAACCGAACGCCGATTTGATCGCGTCTTTGGTTGAACCTATTCCGTAACCAGATTTGGTGGTGATCGGGCCACTGGAGATATCGACCCGAACCACTTCTCCGTTTACCACCATGAATGATGCTCCTGTGGCTCCAGCAGCAGGGGTGTAGTACTGACACGCCTCGCTTCCGGTGGACGCTGCGATGAGTTCGACACCGGCTTCAGATTGAGCTTTTTCGAGCAACTGGCCGATCCGAACGGGTCCCAGTCCGGCGGTGGTGATTGTGTCAGCGTTCGTCAGAATGGGCACCAAAGTGGTCGCAGTGCCGTAACGCTCAGCGGCGCTTTGAACATCCCCAGCTGTTGCACTTGGTTGTTCAGCATCCGCGCTGTTAGAGGAAGTAGTCGCCGAAGTGGTGACGGTAGGCAAGGTTGTTGTCGAATCAGCGGAATCAGTCGAATCAGTAGTGCCGATCGAACACCCTGCAGATACCAGCACGACGACCATCGACCCAGCAAGAACAGTAAAAAATTTTGATGTTCGAATTACGTTCATCACGTCTCCACCCCTTGGCAACGTCGATAAAAAAACACGGCCTTGTCTCCGTCGATCGACTATTGACGAGGGTATCGCTGTTCGGCTCGATGTGTCGGCTGGGCTACTGAGTTAGTCTTGAAAGCACGTAATTAGTGTGACTACGCGGCTATAGCGCAGCTAACACATCAGAACAGTGGCGATCGATTCCTTCAGGAGGATTCGCCAAACGGAGGGTCTTAAGTGTCTGGTCCAGAATTTGATGTAGTCATTAGAGGAGGCGCGGTTGTTGACGGCCTCGGCTCGCCAGTTATAGAAGCCGATGTTGCAATTTCGGGAGACCGGATTGTTGCCGTAGGCGAGGTCAAAGGCTCAGGCCTTCGCGAAATTGACGCCTCTGGGCGCATCGTGACTCCGGGCTTTGTCGACATTCATACCCACCTTGATGCCCAGCTAGCTTGGGATCCAATCGGTTCGAGTTCTTGCTGGCACGGAATCACGTCAGTGGTAATGGGCAATTGCGGAGTCACTTTCGCACCGGTTCGCACAGAAGACATCACGTTCTTGGCCGAAGTGATGGAGTCCGTCGAGGACATCCCCAGAGAAGCAATAATGGAGGGGTTGCCATGGGATTGGCGAACATTTGGTGAATATCTTGACTTTTTGGATCAGTTACCCAAAGGCCTAAACGTCGGCGGCATGGTTGGGCACGTGGCGGTCCGGTGGAACGTCATGGGGGAGGACAGCCTTGACGAAGAGCCCGCGTCGATGGAACAAATCGAAGCCATGTGTGAACTCGTTGATGAAGCGATGGGATCAGGAGCTCTCGGGTTCTCAACCTCTCGGACCCTCCTGCACCGAACTCCCGACGGGCGTCCCATACCCGGAACGTTCGCCGATGACGATGAACTGTACGCCTTCGCTGATGTGCTGGGTCGCCATGGACGTGGGGTGTTTGAATCCGCGCCTCGGTTCGAAAAAGCTGGAGCGGACTGGGCTGGTCTGAAACATGAAATCCGAACATTGGGAGAGATCACCCGGCGAAGCGGACGACCATCAACTTTTGGACTTGTGTACAACGCGGTCCGCCCAGACATGAGCGACGTGGCGCTTGCTGAAGTCGCGTCAGAGAACTCAAGTGGGGCAGCCCTACGGCCGCAAACTACTTGTCGTCCGATCGGTGTAGTTCTAGGTATTCAACACCGAACACCATGGGCGCGCGCTGGCGCAACCTGGAAATCGATGCGACACATGGACCTCAGTGGCCGATTAGCGCTCATCAGAGACCCAGAAAGCCGCAGACGTCTGATCGAGGAGGCGAACAGTCCCGAAGAAATTCATGGTGGGGGCAGCGCCATGGTCGACCTAAGCCGTCTATATCTCCTCGATGCAGAAGATCCGGACTACAGAGTGGGACCCGAAGGCACCTTGGAAGCCAAGGCATCTCGAGCCGGTGTTACGCCTGTGGAATTGTTCCTTGATGAAACGGATCGTTCAGATGGTTCCGTGATGCTTTCTCTTCCGATTCTGAATCAGGACTATGAAGCGATAGAAACCATGCTGCACGACGATTCAATAGTGATGGGACTTGCTGATGCCGGCGCGCACGTCGGGCAAATCATGGATTCCAGCCAACCCACCTATTTCCTTAGTCACTGGGTACGAGATACTGGTTTCTTCTCCCTTGAAGAAGGAGTGCGCAGAATCACTTCCGACACGGCTGATTTGTTCGGGCTCGTGGATCGCGGACGGATAGTCGAGGGCGCGTATGCCGACATTAATGTCATTGACTTCGACCAACTGGCGTTAACTGGACCCGAGTACGTTCATGACTTTCCTGGTGGAGCAGGCCGGTACATTCAGCGTGGGGCAGGCTACGACGCCACGCTCGTTAACGGCGAAGTTTTTATGGAAAACGGCGAGCACACAGGTGCTCTAGCAGGTGTGACACTTCGCTCAACGGACTGAGGCCTTTTACCTTGGCACCGCTAAGGTGCTGGCATGGCCTCACCACCACAAATGAACATCGATGAAAAGCTGATTTATCGGGTCACCCTTGGGACGAACAAGGGGACGATCGTGATGGATCTAGATCCTAAATTGGCTCCCAATAGTGTAAATAACTTCGTAAACCTCGCTCGTGACGGCTACTACACCGGGCTGACTTTTCACCGTGTTGTGCCTGAGTTTGTGATCCAGGGAGGTTGCCCCGAAGGCACCGGAACTGGTGGTCCCGGTTATCGATTTGATGACGAACCAGTTACGGGTGACTACACGCTAGGGGCCGTAGCTATGGCCAACGCTGGGCCGAACACCAACGGAAGCCAATTCTTTATTTGTATTGACGACTGCCAATCCAAGTTGGCTCCGGCTTACAACCTCTTTGGTCACGTGACCGACGGTATGGAAATAGCGTTGGAGATCGAAGTAGGCGACGTAATGGAAACTGTCGAGATTGAGGAAATCGAAGCTTCTTAGATTGGCCATGAATCAGTGGCTGTGCGAAAGCTATGGTGGTCTCCTTCATAGGATTAAGGGGCAACTAGTGAGTGACGTAGTTCTTTACGAAGAAATTGATGGGGTGGCTTTAGTGACCCTTAACCGCCCGGAACGGTTGAACTCCTGGACTAGTGAGTTGGGTTCCGAATACTTCGATGCTCTCGATCGCGCCGCCGCTTCTAGCGACGTGAAGGCGGTAGTGGTCACTGGTGCAGGTAGAGGGTTCTGCTCCGGAGCTGACATGGACATGCTCCAGGGAATAGGCGCCAGTGAAGGCGAGGAACAATCACCACGGCAGTTGAGAAATGAGAGACATGACTACGCTCTCACGGTCCCAAAGCCTGTGGTTGCTGCCATCAATGGGGCATGTGCCGGACTGGGTTTCGTCCACGCCATGATGTGTGACATTCGATTCGCTGCTGAAGGAGCGAAATTTACCAGTGCGTTCTCGCGGCGAGGTCTGATTGCCGAACATGGTGTCTCTTACATGCTCCCGAGAGTCGTTGGCCCTTCGAATGCGCTCGATATTTTGATGTCTGGCCGGGTTTTTCTGGCGGATGAAGCCAAAGAGATGGGTGTAGTCAGCCGAGTGCTACCTCCAGATGAACTCCTCGCAGCGGCTGTTGAATACGCCCAAGAATTGGGTCGTTACAGCTCACCCTGGTCGATGGCACAGATGAAGCAGCAAGTGTGGAGTCAGTTGGACATGGCTCGCACGGATGCATTGAATGAATCGAACCAGGTGATGGCGCAATCTTTGAAGCGCCCAGATTTCAAGGAAGGCGTTGCGAGTTTCGTAGAAAAACGCGATCCATCTTTTGAGCCGATCACCGGTTCTTAAACCACTGGCGTGGTTGTCTTAGAGAGAGAAACGGCTTGTATCGTCGTCGTCGATGACTGAGACACTTGGAGCTCTCGCGGTATTAGCGTGGCTGGCCTATCTGGCCAGTCGGCTCTTAGCGAGCCGTCATTTGCCTGAATTGGTTGGTTTCTTAATTGTCGGCGCCGTATTAGGACCTTCGGGAATCGAATTAGTGAGCGAGCATGAGCTTGCCTCGCTTCGTCCCCTGACGGAAATCGCCTTAGCGATACTGATGTTCATTATCGGCCAGAGGGTGTCCACCCGCGCTCTCCGCGCGGCCCGGTGGACCCTCACCACAGGCGTAACCCAATACGTCCTTTGCGCAGTCTGCGTCTTCTTGGCAACTCGTGCAGTTGGAGCCGACAGACCTGTTGCTCTGGTACTCGCGGCCCTTGCCGGAGCGGGTGCTCCAATGACGATTGCCCATGTTGTCAGTTCGGTCAAAGCATCAGGCAGCTACGCGATAGGGGTGGTGGGTACCCACGCGGTATCGGACGCCTTAGCTACGACGACATTTGCCGCGGTGCTTCCTATCGCCACAGTGTTGGCGGACCAAGATGCTGACATTCCAGCGGCAGTGTTGGATTTCGTGCAACTAGGTATCGGAGGCGCAGTCCTAGGTTTGTTGGGCGGATGGTTTATCTCACGTTTAGGTTTTCAAATCGAAACTTCAGGTGAACTGCTCCTGTTCTTCTTAGTCCACGTTTTGCTTGGATGGGCGATCGCTGACTGGCTCAATATTTCGTTACCTCTTGCAGCACTCATGGCTGGAGCAACCGCTGCTTCGGTTTCACCGGAAGCTTTCTCGCAGCGACTTTTCCGAACTATCCGAAGCATCGAACAACCTTTGTATCTCCTGTTTTTTGCCCTTGCTGGTGCTTCAATCCATATTCGAGATTTAGGAGGCGTTGGCGTCGTTGGGTTGGTGTACATAGGAGTCCGCGTAGGGGCAAAGATCGTCGGTGGACTGGCGGGCGGGCTGTTAGGTGGACTTGGTTGGAGGACAGGGCTTCGTCTTGGCGTGAACCTGACCCCGCAAGCCGGCGTCGCTGTCGGTCTTGCGGTTTTGGCGAGCGAGGTGCTGGGTGACTCAGGAGCTGAAGCAGCAACGGTAGTGCTTGGTTCCGTCGTCTTGTTTGAACTCATCGGGCCGCTCCTAGTGGCCAAAGATCTGCAAGGGTCGGACGAGGAGAGCGTTACAGGGCCAGTTGATGCAACTCAAGTGGAGTTGCCAGCCCGGGTGCTAATTGCCTCGTCAATGCCAGTGACGGTCCCCGAATGGCTCATCGACCTTGCAGCTCGGTGGCGTTCTCGTCTCGTTGTGTATCAGCCAGGCGAAGCCGACTCCGAACATGTCGCGCAGTTGTTGTCGCGCTGCGCTAGCAGAGACGTCGATGTGGAATTCCGAAGCTTGAGGAATGAAAGTTTCACTGGCGCTGTTGTGAGAACTAGAGCGGAAGTTCAGGCGGACATGGTTGTCCTATTTGCTGGTAGGCCACAAGGTGCTACTTCGCGATTGGTTCTTTTCCCCTCCGAACGAATTGCTCGCGAACTTTCAGTCCCAGTATTGACCTTCCCGATCACGACGGAAGGTCCACCAGAGCCGCAACTTCGAATCCGCCGTTGGCCCTGGCAAAGCTGAAAGTGATTAGCAATTGATCCAGCGGCTTCGCGCCGAGCAGACTGTGTTTCTACGACGAAAGAAGTAGTGATGTCCGATCGTGTTTTAGTAAGCATCAATGACGGTGTCGCCGACGTTCGGTTGAATCGGCCAGAAAAGCTAAACGCTCTCAATGGAGCGATGTTTAAAGCCCTCGCAGACGCGGGCGAGAGTTTAAAAGACCGCTCAGATGTTCGAGCGGTGGTTCTCAGCGGTGAAGGTAGATCGTTTTGCGCAGGGCTAGATTTTTCTTCATTCCAAGAAATGGGTTCATCCGAAGGTGAAAAGGAAACAGGTACAGAGGATGGTCTCCAAGGTCGGATCACTCACCTCGGCCAACAAGCCGCTTGGGTATGGCAGGAGCTTGAAGTTCCAGTGATAGGCGCTATTTCGGGACATGCTCTCGGTGCGGGGTTTCAGATCGCGATGGGCCCTGACATTCGATTAGTCCATCCAGACACAAAAATGTCAGTTCTTGAAATTAGGTGGGGTTTAGTGCCAGATATGGGCGCTTCAGTTCTGCTGCCCCCGTTAGTAGGTTTAGACGTCGCCAAAGAGCTCTATTTCACTGGACGAATGATTTCGGGAACTGAAGCCGCTCAGCTCGGGATAGCTACGCGGGTGAGTGAAAATCCTCATGATGATGCCCTAGCACTCGCTACAGAAATAGCGGAAAAGAACCCTGAGGCCGTCAAACGGATGAAAACAATCCTGAACGGAATTGGGGAACGCAGCACGGCCCAACGGTTTGCAGCCGAGCGCGAACACATCGGCGCTTTAATCGGGTCGCCTAATCAAAAAGAAGCAGTCTCAGCGTTTTTCGAGAAGCGCACACCGAAGTTCACCTGACGTCTGTCGACATCTGAAACACTGGCTACGTGACTTCAACCATCGGCTCCTTACTAGCTGAAGCTTGTGAATTAGCAGAAGCGGCAGGATCGCTAACTCTGAAATGGTTCCGTCAGCCCGAATTAGATATAGCAATCAAGGACGATGGGACTGAAGTCACCACCGCGGATCGAGCCGCTGAGCGGTTCATTCGCGAAGAGCTAGCCCGTCGCCATCCGCACCACGCGGTTTATGGCGAAGAAGAAGGTGGAGCAATCACGGCGAGCGGGCTTTCGTGGATAATCGACCCCATCGACGGCACGCGTGGATTCGTTCGCGGGGTGCCCCTGTACGCGACGCTTCTTGCGGTTGTTGACGATGAAGGACCGCTGATAGGAGTGATCCACATCCCGGCGTTGGATTCCACAATCGGGGCTGGCCGCGGCATCGGCTGCTGGCTCGACGGTCAGCAGTGCAGGGTGAGTGAGCGATCTGGAGTAGCTGGTTCGCTTGTGAATACGAGTAGCTACGAAACGTTTTCTAACGAAGCCCTCCTAGGGCTTAAAGAATCGGGCGCACTTATGAGGACCTGGGGAGACGCATACGGGTACTACTTGGTGGCAAGTGGTCAAGCCGAGGCGATGATCGATCCAATTTGCTCCCCCTGGGACCTTGCCCCCATGCCCGTAATCATTAGCGAGGCAGGCGGGACATTCACTGACGTCAATGGGGGCAAGGAACTTGACCTACGAGCTCCTGCGGACTCAGTCAATGGAGTCGCTTCCAACGGATTGATCCATAAGCAGTTATTAGACGCCTTGAGGTACCAATGACGCGAGAAAGTCAAAGAATGCCGAAATGGGTCCCACGTGCCACGATGCTATTCCTTGGTGGCATAGCGCTCCTGGCCGCTGCTGTCTGGATACTCATTCGAATTCGTTCTCTGATCATCGTGATCCTCGTATCACTATTTCTGTCTTTCGCGATAGAGCCGGCCGTCAACTGGCTTGCCAGGCGTGGATGGCGTCGTGGGGTAGCAACACTCGCAATGTTCGCCCTTATTCTTCTAGCGGTGGCTGGATTTTTGTTCGCTATGGGCTCGGTTCTGGCAGACCAAATAACGAAGCTGACAAATGAAGCTCCCGGGTACATATCTCAAATAGAGCGATGGCTCGAAGACCAATTTGGCATTGTCTTAGAGACTGATTCGTTAATCGCGGAGTTCTCGAGTGGTGGGAGCGCAGCCCGTCTCGCGTCTAACGTGGCAGGCGATCTAGTTTCCATCGGCACAGCGTTGATGTCACTTGTCTTCCAGACGCTGACAGTCTTGTTGTTCACCTTTTATCTCGTGGCGGACGGACCAAAGCTTCGACGGTTCCTGTGCTCGGCTCTGCCACCCTCAAAACAGACGGTCATGCTGAAAGGCTGGGAAATAGCCATTGACAAGACCGGCGCATATATCTATTCCCGTACCCTTCTGGGCCTCGCTGCATTCCTTGTTCATTGGATCGTGTTCGCTCTCTTGGACGTTCCTTCACCCGTCCCATTAGCTCTATGGGTAGGAATCATGTCGCAATTCGTTCCAGTGGCCGGCACGTATCTCGCCGGCCTCTTGCCGATACTTATTGCGCTCTTGCATCAACCGATCAGCGCCTTGTGGGTCTTAATCGCGATTGTGGTGTATCAACAGCTGGAGAACTACTTTTTTGCTCCGAGAATTACAGCGCAAACCATGAATATTCACCCGGCTGTTGCTTTTGGAACCGTCATTGTTGGGGCATCACTACTTGGTGTTGTAGGGACCTTATTAGCGGTGCCAGTCGCCGCCACGGTCCAGGCATTCGTATCGACCTACATTCGAAGACACGAACTAATCGACTCCGAGCTTCTCGATGATGTGGAGTCAGACGATTCAGAAGACGCGGGGGATGAACTCATTTGAGGTCGATCAAGAACCGGCCTTTCACTCCTGCCCGATGATCATTTCGACAACGTGGCGCTCGTGGGAATAGGTGTAATTAAGTAAATCGAGTCGTTCACTGTCCACATGTGGAGCATCGTGGAATTCGAGGACCAACGCTATGAGACCGACGCGCTCCACAAGTAATACACCAACGCTTTTGACTAACGGCGACAACGATTGAAGGGCTTCGATAAATCTTTCCCGCCTAGTTCGCTCATGGATAGCGGTTGTCAGCACTTGAATTATTTCAGCCTGGGTGTGAGAACGATCTGACTGGTACATGATGTCCCAGCTGGGTTTCTTCGATCTGTCTCTCAGGCCTGCCTTTCGAAGTCGCCGCACGAGTTCTCGACTGTCGACGTTTACCGCTCCGGCCTCTAACGCCCGGTCGTGTTCGTCACTGCTCAGGTCGTAATGGTCGCCTTGGAAGCCAATGCGCCGCTTGCCAAGCTTCCTAGCAAAATCATGTAGTTCTTCGATGGAACTATCTGATACAAGGTGACCCCAGACCTGTCCTCTCCAAATCCAACGGGGCGTGTCGGCCAGAATCACGATTGGGCCGTAACCATGTCGTCAATTAAATCGTCGTATTTCGGCGCTAGTTTGGACCAATCAAAGGCCGAAACGTGCGCCATTGTCGCCGACCGATATTGGTGAACTAGCTCCCGGGGAGTAGTCAAAACAGACCGGAGCGCCTCTAGGAGACCGACTTTGTACAGAAGAGTTGGCTGCAGCGTCTCAGGCACGATCTCAGGGTAGGCAAGCCTTTCGGGTAATAGCGGTCTCGCTCCAGCCGCTATCGCCTCTGCTACTGCCAGTCCGAAAAAGTCATGCTGAGCGGAAGAAACCACTAAATCGCTCCGACATAACGCATGCAGGTATGCGTCTTCTTGTTGGTATCCACGAAGAACTACCCGATCGCTCAACTGATTGAGTAAACGTTCATATGCTTGTTGACCGCTGCGTTCCACCTCACCCAACGCGTACACGCTGAAATCGTGTCCTTCTCCGGCCAGTACCGAAACGGCATGCGCAAATTCGCCGGGACCTTTGTCGTAAGACCAGCGATGATTCCACATGATTTTGATTGGACCGGTAACCGTGACTGGCGCTAACCGCGACGTGTCTATTCCAATGGGCAAAAGTTCGACGCTGGACAGCTTGCTCTCTAACTTTGAACCGGCTCCTTCAATTAACTGTTCCGCAAAGGGCGGCATTTTTTTCACCAATATGCTTTCGTGGAAGCGCGTGGCAACAGCGACCCTGTCTGCGACCAAAATCGACCTCCAATCATTGACGATTCCTCCATTTGCCCGCCCTCCTTTAGGCCCGGGGGGATAGCCAATTTGACTTTCGTGCATGTAGAGGAGCGTTGGTGGACGCGGAATGCCGGAAGGTAAGAGCCCCAGTACCGTTGCCAGATCAATCGGGGTACTCGCCACTAACGCGTCTACGTGATCGGGACTCTCCACAATTGCCTCGGCAAAACGGTCCGGTGAAATCAGGAGTGAGCGCCGCCAGCCGGTATCTGCGCCTTCAACAATGTTGATCTGGTGTTTACTTGCCAAGCGCCACCCATCTAGCCATTTACGGTGTGATCCTCGGTACCACGGTTCGAGAACCAAAATATTCGCCACAAAGGCGACGCTACATGGGTCCTTCACTTCGATGAAATAAACGGGCAGACTTGCGCACCGTGTTGAAGATCTGGTTCCTCTCGCTGTTGGCGGGATCCTTGGCGTTGCAAGTGTTCACTCCAGCACCGGCATTGGCAGCCAAAGTCGAAGCCGTCGGGGGAGCCGCGACTTATGGGGCTCCAGACGGTGAATCGCTTGCCTCGCCAGTTGCAGCGATGGTTTCCACGGCAGATGGTTCCGGGTATTGGATAGCGACACAAGCCGGAGTCGTAACCAACTTCGGAGAAGCGCCGCACTTTGGCGATATGACCGGAACAACGCTTAACGAGCCCATTGTCGGAATGGCTGTTACGCCAACAGGAAATGGATATTGGCTCGTGGCAGCCGATGGTGGCATCTTCTCCTTCGGCGGAGCAAAGTTTCATGGTTCGACCGGCCACCTGAAACTCAACAGCCCAATTGTTGGAATGGCTACCAACAGTGACAACGGTTATTGGCTTGTAGCAGCCGACGGCGGCGTCTTCTCGTTTGGTGCAGCCCCCTTTTACGGATCGATGGGAGCGACCGCTCTTAACCGCCCAATAGTCGCAATGCTTCCGAGCGGTTCTGGGCTCGGTTACTGGTTACTGGCGGAAGACGGCGGAATATTCACTTTCGGTGACGCTAGTTTCTACGGCTCAGCCCCTGGAGAGGGTTACGTTGGCCCTTTTGTAGGCATGATCCCAGTCAGCGACGGACGCGGCTATGCGTTAGTCCACAGTGACGGCCGCATCGCCCCTTTCGGCATGTCGATGCTTCGTAACGACCCAGTCTGCGATCCATGGCCAGTTGCCGATGTGTCGGTGGCCGGCGCTGGCGCAGTACTGCTGAGAACCCCAAGCTCTCTGCCCAATGACCCGCCATCGAACCTTTCGGGGCCAATCGACAGCGAGTACTTGAGAGAACTGATCATCCATTCCCAATCGTGTCAAACGCCTAATGAACCTGCGTCCGTCGAGTTTGCGCTCCCACTCAGTCAACCCGTCCAAACATCGCCGTTTGGCTGGCGACGCCACCCCATCTGGGGTGATATCTCGAAACACGCCGGTAGCGATTTCATCGGCCCTAACAGGACATCAGGCGGGCCAGCTCTCGCTGTAGCGGATGGATCTGTGCTCGCAGTGCTCGATTTAGTTGCCTACGGGAAAACGGTTGTTCTAGACCACGGTGGCCAAATTGCGACGGTGTACGCACATCTGAGCAGAGTGAGCGTGCAGGCGGGCGATGTCGTCGAGAAAGGACAGGCTCTCGGTTCGGTCGGATCCACAGGTCTTTCGACCGGTGTTCACCTTCACTTTGAACTGCGAGTAAACGCAGCGGCGAAGGATCCGGCTACCTATCTGAATCTCCCTGACCCCGCATATTCTGCGGAATGAAGCCCCGCGGCTCCAGTTTCAGAAAGCCTCGAAATGTTCTAAAACGGCATCAATAAAACCAAAGTTTTTCGGAGTTGCAAAGTGATCACATCCCCGCAACTCGGTGTAGCTGGGGTCCGAAAGAGCGTCGATCAAAGGATCAGCAGGGCCAGCAAAATCTTCGCTGCCTAAAACGACGCGTACCGGATGGATTATGCGCTCGAATTGTGCGGATCCAAGAGGGTAGTGACGTCGACGCATGAAGGCTGCCAACGCGCGGCCGTCTTGGCCAGGTTCTGACGCGTAGCGAGCAAAAGTTTGAGCATGCACATCGTCGTCGGCTGCCTCGCCTTGCACTCCTTTAGCGATCCGTTCGGCCTGCTCTTCGTCTCTTTCGAAAAGATTCCGTCCAACACCGGCAACGACAAGCTTGCCGAACTTTTCTGGGGCGATAGATGCCATACAAAGTAAAGTTCTCGCACCCATAGAAAAACCGACCCCATCAACGATTCCATCAGGAAGTCGGTCAACTAACCCTTGTTCCATGTCTGCGTAACCAGCAGCGTCGTGATGTTTTTCGGCCGACCCGTGACCCGGGAGGTCCCAAGCGATCACTTCTCGCCCAGCCTCACTCAGGAGTTCCATGATGCCTGTGGGGGCCCAAGTAGATTCGACTGAACCGGTAAATCCATGCAATAGCAAAACAGGGTTGCTCATGCACCGAGTTTGGCAGAGGATGCTTGGCCTGTGCTTGTCGGTGTCCACTGGTAAGCGACTTGCGCGGTTCGATTACCGTAAGGAACCAGTATCTCGACAGAAGAGGAAATATGTCGCGCTCATCCGGCCAGCCCATTCGAATCGCCAACTGCAGTGGTTTTTTCGGAGACCGATTAGCCGCCGCCAAAGAGATGGTGGAGGGGGGACCGATTGATGCTCTGACTGGCGACTGGCTCGCCGAACTGACGATGCTCATTCTGTCGCGTATTCAAGCAAAGGCTCCTGGGCGCGGATATGCACGCACGTTTGTCACTCAAATGGAAGACGTGATGGGCGAGTGCTTAGACAGAGGAATCAAAGTCGTTTCAAATGCCGGAGGTCTCAACCCGGAGGGTTGCGCGGATGCAGTTCAAGAGGTCGCAGACCGTTTCGGATTGCAACCCTCCATTGCCTACGTGGCTGGAGATGACCTCTCCGATCGGTTGCCGGATTTAATAGCTGCCGGAACCGATTTTGCTCATCTCGACACCGGACAACCTTTGGGTGACCTGGCCGATCGCATAGTTACCGCAAACGCATATATCGGATGCTGGGGGATTGTTGAAGCGCTCAACCAGGGAGCGGACATTGTGATCACAGGAAGAGCGACCGACGCCGCTGTCGTTGCGGGTCCTGCAGCTTGGTATCACGGGTGGGGGCGCGAGGACTGGGACGCCCTAGCTGGGGCGATCGTCGCTGGACACGTGATCGAATGTGGCGGGCAAGCTACCGGAGGTAACTATTCGTTCTTCACTGAAATTGACGATCTCACATATCCGGGTTTTCCCTGGGCTGAAGTGTTCGCGGATGGAAGTTCGGTCATTGGTAAGCATGACGGAACCGGGGGAGAAGTTTCGATTGGAACGGTTACCTCTCAGCTGCTCTACGAAATTCAAAGCGAGCGATACTTCAATCCAGATGTAGTGAGCAGATTTGACACCATTCAGCTGGATCAGCTCGAAAAAGATCGCGTTAAAATTTTCGGTACGCGCGGAGAGCCGGCACCTGAAAACCTCAAAGTGGCCATGAACTACCAAGGCGGTTTCCGAAATCAAATATCGGTAGGTTTGACCGGTCTCGATGTCGAAGAGAAGGCGGAGTTGATCGACCGCCAATTCTGGAATAGCTGCCCTTACAGTCCTGATGACTACGAGACCGTTGTTCGAAAATTCCTACCAACACACAAAGAGAACCCGGCGACTAACGAAGAGGCAGTAGCTGTCTACAAGATCATCGTCAAAGATCCCGATGAGCGAAAGGTTGGAAGAGCGTTCTCAAATGCTGGGACAGAAATTGGACTCTGTTCCATTCCCGGAATGTTCGGAACCGGTGGCGGCCCCGGCCCCGGCCAGCCGTTTGGTGTTTTTTGGCCGGCTCTATTGGATTCAAGCCTTGCGCCGATGGACGTCGTCGTGGGCGGTAAACGAACGGTCGTGGACAACACTGTGTTCGCGACAGCGCCGGACATCGAACCGTTAACAGTTTCACTTCCTGATCGGCCTGAGGGCCCAACACGGCCGGTTCCCTTAGGAACACTTTTCGGCGCTCGATCGGGAGATAAAGGCCCAAACGCAAACCTAGGCATTTTTGCTCGAAGTGCGGCTGCCTTCGTTTGGTTGAGTGACTTCTTGACCGTTGATTGCCTCAAGTCACTAATGCCGGAAGCAGCAGACCGGGCTGTCGACCGTTACGACTTACCTAATCTCTGGAGTCTCAACTTTATTTTCCATGGCTTACTCGAAGAAGGTGTGGCCGCGTCCACTCGACAGGACCCTCAAGCGAAAGCCCTCGGAGAATATCTACGCGCGAAAATCGTTGACATCCCTGAAGTTCTTTTGCCCTAGAGCAGTTGCGTTTTCGGTTCGCTGATTACGGGATTGGTGAGCGTTCCTATTCCGTCGATCGTGATCGACACTTCGTCACCCGGCGTCAGCATCTTCGGTGGATCCCAGTACAGGCCAACGCCGGCTGGTGTGCCGGTTGCTATCACCGTTCCTGGTTCCAAGGTAAAGGCCGTCGAGAGATGATGAACGATGTCAAAACAATCGAAAATCAAATCATCGGTGTTGGAGTCTTGACGAATTTCTCCGTTGACGCGCGTCGTGAGCTGCAGGTTGTGCGGATCAAGTGAGGCGCCAGTGACCATCCATGGACCCAAGGGTCCGTGAGTGTCCCAAGATTTACCCATGAGCATCGTTGGGCTAGCGCGTTGCCAATCACGAACGCTCACATCGTTCATGATGCTGTAGCCGGCTATTACTTCGTGCGCTCGGTCTTTTGGAACATGACGGCACCGGCGGCCAATGATGATCGCCAACTCACCCTCGTAGTCCACCATCTCCGACGCGACGTGTGGAATGTGAATTCCCGCTCCCGGCCCAATGATGCAATTGTGGTGTTTCGTGAAAATAACGGGAGTTGTAGGTACGTCTCTGCCGCCTTCCTCAGCGTGAGCGCGGTAGTTCAACCCCACAGCAAGAATCGCAGGCGGCGCTCCAACTGGGGGTAGAAGACGAGCTTGCGACAATGCCGTCCTCTCCTCAGAAACCAGTTCTTCGACTGGTACCTCAGAAGCCAACAACTCGGGAAGATCATCATGATTGGTTTCTAGATTGACGAGTTCGTCTCCATCAACCAGAGCGATCCGAACAGAACCTTCGTGAAGATGTCGCGCAATAATCATGTAGGGACCATAGTCCCGGCTTGTTGTGATGGGCGCGCTCTGGCACTCTTGCTCAACAGGTCACTCTCACTGCGAAAGTGGCTATGTGACTAGGAGCAAAGTCTCGATGCGTGGACCTGAAACCAGCGCCGACTCAATCACCGAAGCCATCACAGGCTTACCGGATGGCCGAGTGTTTACGGTCATGCTTGAACGCAAAGTCGCCTTAGCTCGTCGGACATTGAAACCTGTGTCCGTTATCTTCTTCGAAATCGACGAATTTGACTCTTTCGCCCCCTACATCCGCGAACACGCAATGAGAGCTACCTCAAGAGTCATCACTAACACCCTTCGAGAATCTGACACGGTGTGTGGTATCAGCGCCGGGACACTCGGAGCGTTGTTGGATGACACATCAGAAGCAGGAGCTATATGGGCAGCAAATAGGATCCGACAAGCCAACGCTGAGGCTCCTTCGCGAGATGTTGTAAGCCTCTCAGCGGGCGTTGCTTGTTATCCGATTCATGCTATGGACGGCGAAGACCTGATAGATGCTGCCCGAGCAGCTTGTCAGAGGGCAGCAGAACATGGGCCAGGCCGGATCCAGGTAGCCACGAACGTAGACAGCCTCTGAAGCCGCGTCTCTAGCGGAGTATTGTCCAACCTGAGACGAGAAAAGCGAGATTATGGAACAGTCCTACGAAAATGTCGTCGTCGACTCCCCTGAACCGGGAGTCGCTCGAATTACGTTGAATCGACCTGAACGTCTCAACGCCCTCACATATGACCTTGTTAGTGATCTGCACCAAGCGTTGGATTTAGTTGACAGCGATCACGAAACCAGGGCCATCATCATCACCGGCGCCGGAAGAGGTTTCTGTGCAGGGCTCGATCTAACGGGGTTTGGCGTAATTCCCGGTACTGAAAAGTTTGGGCGGCAACAGCAGGGCATGGCAGTGCAGCAATACATTGCGGAACTTGTGCACCACATGCGAGACGTGCGACAGCCAATTATCGCGGCAATAAATGGCGCAGCGGCAGGTGGCGGTTTCGCAATCGCTTGTGCCAGTGACATCCGTTACTGTGACACTTCGGCAAAATTTGGTACTGCCTTTGTGAGGCTTGGTATATCGGGCTGCGACATCGGCGTCAGCTGGATGTTGCCACGACTAATTGGAGCTTCTCGCGCTTGGGAACTAATGCTGACCGGTCGTGTGATTACGTCAGACGAAGCCGACCGAATCGGACTTGTGACCAATGTTGTGTCCGATGACGAGCTAATCGACACATGCTTAGGCGTCGCCGCTGAAATTGCCGCCAACAGTCCGTTCGGGGTTTGGATGACGAAAGAAGTGATGTGGTCCAACCTTGAAATACCGAGTCTGAAGGCTGGAATTGATATGGAAAACCGAACGCAGATATTAGCCTCAGGTACCGAAGACAGCAGGGAAGCCATGGCTTCTTTTCTCACCAAATCCCAAGTGGAATGGAAGAATCGCTGATCTATGACGTTCACCGAGCGATAATCGAAACGGAAGCCAGCAAACCCGGTTGCGGGTTATCGATAATGCGATGGACAGCCCACTTAGAGCGGTACTTCCTTGCCGAAACAGCGACCGGAACGACCTGAGTCACTAAAGAGCTTTGCCTAGGTCTTCAATACCCCGAAGATGCACCAGTCAGGGCCCGAGGTTCAGCAGCTCCGGCCAACCTGCCGTCCTGGACCTCAATGATGTGAGCATGCCCGAACGCGCTGTTAAAGGCGGATGTCGTCCGAATGCGGTGGCCTAACTGTTTCAGAGCAGATTCCGCTGAAGCCGCAGAACCTTCGAGCTCAAGCACGATTTCTCCGGGATCGGCCCATGTATGAAAACCCGTCGGATTAGAGCCAGCCAGACGCCACCGGGGCGCCGACAAAGCCTCCGAAGGGCTTTGCCCAAACATAAGGAGCCTGGCCAACAGCTGAAGAATGATCTGAGGTTGAGAATCCCCACCCATCGTTCCAACCACCGCTTTCAGAGTTCCGTCCAAATTTTCTACCAACGTTGGAGCGAGAGTATGAGGAGGGCGACGGCCTGGTCCATAAGCAGCCGGGGAATCTGGGTCTGTGGAAAACCCAATACCTCTGTTGTGCAATGAGATTCCGGTTTCGGGCATAAATGCCAAAGCTCCCCAGCCAGATGCGTTGGACTGGATTAGTGACACTCCCATTCGGTTTTGATCTACGGCATTCAAATAAATGGTGTCTCCAGGGTTTATCCCGGTTGAAACACTTGAGACCTGATCGCGACGGATCGCGTTGGAGCGCGGAGCCAGCCGTTCTTTTTTCAACAAATCCCTGCCACTGGCATGTTCGTGGAGTATTTCGGGCCGGTCGAAGCCGGCCTGGAGAGCTGACTCAGCCAGCAGATGAATAAAAAGCGGGTCACTCACATCGTTGGGCATTTCGAGTTGGTCGGCAATCCACGCTGCTGACAGACAAAGGTAACCCTGAGAGTTCGGCGGCGGGCTCCAGATGCGATGGCCGAACGCATCGACCGAAATTGGATCCACCCAATCTGACTGCAATGTTGTCAGGTCTTGCTTCGAGTACTCGCCGGCGCCGAAGCTGAGTAGCTCAGCACCGAAATTGCCTTGATAGAACGCTTCCCTGCCACCCGCTGCTACCTCTTTAAGTACTTGTGCTACTCCTGCTCGATAGATGACCGTCCCTGCTTTTGGTGCGCCGCTGCGGAAGTAATCCTTTGTGTTGTCGATGCCAACGAGTAGTTGAGTGGCCTGAGCGCACTGTGGACTGATCGGGAAGCCATGTTCTGCAAGTCCGATAGCGTCCTGCAGCACCTCATGGAGAGCTAACTGCCCAAATTTCTTGTGCAGCGTGCACCAACCATCGACACAACCTGGAATAGGGATACTTCGAGGGTCATTGCGAAACGGCATCTCGGTAAAACCGTCACGTTTTAACTGTGCGAGATCGGCACCACTACCCGACCGGCCACTCGCATTTAGTGCGTACGGTTGCTTTTCTCCAGGCACATGTACCAGCGCCCACAGATCGCCTCCCAATCCGCACATATGTTGGCTGGTGACCGCCAGCACCGCTGAAGCTGCGATGGCGGCATCCACGGCATTGCCTCCTTTTCGCATAGCAGCTACACCGGCACCGCTTGCGAGGTGGTCAATCGTGCACACCATCCCGTTGCTGGCGTGGCGCGTGACGAAAGGAACGTTGTGGTCGGGTGACATCAGGAATCTTCCGAGGGGAGAAGGACATGGGGGTTTAATATTTGGCGAGGGTCGAGGGCGTGTTTGATGGATCGAAAGGCAAATATTTCCGCACTCGTCCGATTGAGATGCAAAAACTCTTTCTTGGCGGTACCGATCCCATGTTCGGCAGAGATGCTGCCCCCGAGCTTCGCAGCGTATTCAAGGACGGCTGCATCCACTGCCTCGGGCGGTTCAACTCCGGCATTGCCCATCACATTGACGTGGACGTTACCGTCACCTAAATGGCCGAACATGTAGACAGAGGAGCCTTCGTCGATTGCCGACACAATTGATGGAACCTCGGTAACAAAATCGGCGAGCTTGGAGGCTCCTAAAGTCACATCTAGTTTGTGGGGTGTTCCCGCGGCTGCGATAGCTTCGGTTACTTTTTCTCTGTACTGCCATAAGTTCTTTCGACTGGAGCTATCGACACCAACCCCAACGTCGACCACAAGTCTTCCAAGGGAATCGATAGCGGCCGCGAGCTCTTCGGTTGGGTCACTCGGAGCAGCTGCCTCAATGATCAGCCAAGCTTCACTATTCGCGCCAACGGGGACGGCAGAATTGATGTGCTCGCACACTAAATGCATGGCATCGCGAAAAATAACTTCCGCCGCATGAAGAGAGGTAACCGAGCGCCTCAGAGCAGAAGTCGCCGCCACTGCGTCATCCACGTTGTCGAACGCCAACATCGCAGTGCAGCGGCCCGTTAAATGAGGGTGAAGTCGTAGGCGTGCTTTAGTGATGATTCCCAGTGTTCCTTCGCTTCCCGCTAATAAGGAGGGGAAGTGGTAGCCCGTATTGTCCTTCTCCAAACCCTCGAGATGGCTGATGACTGACCCGTCAGCTAGTACTGCCTCTATCCCAAGAACCTGTTCTCGCATAGCGCCGTACCGGATGACGTTGATTCCTCCGGCATTGGTGGCAATCATTCCTCCGATGGTGCAACTATCGCGTGCTGCGAGGTCAACGCCTATATCAAGAGAAGCAGACGCGACGTGCGCTTGCGCTTGCGCCAGTGTGACTCCAGCCCCACAAGTGACTTGCTGAGCAAGTTGGTCCACGGGCTGACAGTCGTTCAACCGCATCGTTGATAGGACAACCTCCCCGTTGAGCGGAACGCTCCCTCCAACCAGACCGGTGTTGCCGCCTTGAGGCACGATCGCAAACCCGGCTTCTGCTGTCAGCATGACGACCTCAGCCAATTCAGCGGTGTTGGCTGGTCGAACGACTAACGGCGTGCGCCCTTGGAATCTGCCTGTCCAGTCCGTGGAATAACCAGCGGTGAGGTCCGCCTCTCGTAAGAGGTGATTATCGCCGACAACACCCTTGAGCTTGCTAACAAGCTCCGAAACGCCGTCACTCATTTAGATCTTCCTTACCGGGCCAAAGACCACGTCGTCGGAGTACCTCTAAAAGGGTCGCTGGGACATCGGTCATTATGCCGTCAACTCCCAAATCAAGTAGCGAATCCATTTCTTCCACCTCATCGACGGTCCACACGTGCACAGCGATGTCAAGTTCATGGCATCTGGCAACGAATCTCTCATCCACTATCGGGATGGGTCCTTGTCGAATGGGCACCTGAGCCGCCCGAGCACGGAATCGACGGAGGGGTAAATTCCAGGAAGCCAACCGGGCACGCACTACTTCTACGGGACCCATGCTGAGACACACGGCGTTTCCGAACTCGTCGTGGATTCTCCTTAGGCGAGCGTCGGAGAAAGCGCCAATACAGACTCTGTCGAGAGCTTTCAATTCCCGGAGTTCACGGATCAGAGGTTCCACAGCGGTATTCGCTTTGGGATCAATATTGACTCGTAGATTTGGAAAGGTCAGCATTAATTCGCTGAAACGGGGGATGGGCTCACGCCCATCAACCAAGGCCTGGCTCACTTCGCTCCAAGTCAGCTCCGAAATGCGCCCGATCGAATTAGTCACGCGATCGAGTCGGTCGTCATGAAAGGCGACGAGAACTCCATCTGCAGTTGCGTGAACGTCTGTCTCCACGTACCGAAAACCAAGATCAACAGCTCCTTGGAACGCTGGCATGGTGTTTTCAGGCCAAGAACCGGCGCCTCCCCGATGGGCAATAGGGATCGGAGAGGATGCGTCAAGATAAGGATGTGTAGCAGGCATGGGTAGTTAGTATCGCGGTTCACCGCTTCCTTGGATAGCCGAGCTACTCTCCGCGTCTAGTGACTTCCTCTTTTCCGCCTCTCCAACGTTTTCAAGACGCCTTGAGTGAATCGCCTCTACGGCTCGATATCGCCGCATTGTCCATTGGTGCCCACTGTGGGCAAACGCCTATGGATGTCGAAGCGGAGTTAACAAAGATCGATCGTCTCGCCGCGGAAATTTCTGACCACACGCTTCCCGGGGTTATTCAGTTCTTGTTCCAAGAACAAGGATTCGGAGGGGAGAAGGACGATTATTACAACCCGGCGAATAGCTACATTGACCAGGTACTTCAACGTAGACGGGGCATACCTATTTCCTTAGCGATCGTTACCATCGAAGTGGCTCGTCGATGTGGCGTCCCTCTCTTTGGTGTGGGTATGCCTGGACACTTTCTAGTGGGGCATAGAGAGGCTGAGGGAGTATTTGTTGATCCATTTGAGGGCAAGATCATTGACGAATCAGCCGCTCGGGATATTTTCTTAACGCTCCACCCAGGACAAGAATTCCGAACAGAATTTTTGAGCGAGACGACCCCTGAGGTCATTATTTTGCGCATGCTCAACAACCTTCGGATGATCTATTTAAAAGATCAGGGTGTCTCAGAGTTAACGGCAGTTCTTGAATTGCTGGTCTGCCTTGATGACTGCCCTATAGATGAATTTCACCGTCTGGCTTCAGCGCTAGACGCGCTAGGTAGAACCGATGAAGCAGCCCGACACCTCGACAACGCAGCGAACCGGTACAGCGGAACGGATGCCGAGCAAATGAGAACCAGAGCCACTCACCTGTGGGCGCGTTTGAACTAAGGCTGGAACCGCGCTGCGACTCAGCCACTAGTTCCCGCCCGAAGACAGATGATCA